>Ga0105047_10001561_pt1 | contig 41116 bp, 33 predicted proteins | sample MAT04_FD_78384 | JGI IMG/M metagenome (GOLD analysis project Ga0105047, IMG submission 78384) | Freshwater microbial communities from Lake Fryxell liftoff mats and glacier meltwater in Antarctica - MAT-04 (megahit assembly) | ecosystem: Environmental > Aquatic > Freshwater > Ice > Liftoff...
ATCCCGGTCGAGATCACGGTCTTCGAAGACCGCACCTTCACCTTCATCCTCAAGACGCCGCCGGCCCCCGTGCTGCTGCGTCAGAAGGCCGGCCTGCCGAAGGGTTCCAGCACCCCGGGCAAGACCGTTGCCGGCACCGTCACCGAGGCCGACATCGAAGAAGTCGCGAAGATCAAGATGCCCGACCTCAACGCGTACGACCTCGAGGCTGCCAAGCAGCAGATCCGTGGCACGGCTCGTTCCATGGGCCTCAAGATCAACGCCTGAAATTCTTCGGTGGCCCGGCCGCCGTTGTGCACATCAACACACCGCTCGTCCGGGATGACCTCGCCCGGCGGCGCTACCCCTGAGGGAGACATCCATGTCCGGTAAGAAGTACGCCGACGCATCCAAGAAGTACGACATCGAGCAGCAGTACACGCCCGTCGAGGCGTTGGCGCTGGTCAAGTCGCTGGCCAGCGCGAAGTTCGACGAGACCGTCGAAATCGCGATGCGCCTCGGCGTCGATCCCCGTAAGGCCGATCAGATGGTGCGCGGCACCGTGGCACTGCCCAGCGGTACCGGCAAGGACGTGCGTGTTGCCGTCTTCGCCACCGGTGAAGCTGCTCAGTCTGCCCGCGACGCCGGTGCCGACATCGTCGGTGCCGACGACCTCGCTGCCGAGATCGAGAAGGGCGTGTTCAACTTCGACATCGCCATCGCCACCCCCGACATGATGCCGCTCGTCGGTCGCCTCGGCCGCACGCTCGGCCCGCGTGGCCTGATGCCCAACCCGAAGACCGGCACCGTCACGCAAGACGTCGCTCGCGCCGTCGCCGAGTTCAAGGGCGGCAAGGTCGAATACCGCACCGACCGCTACGGCAACGTGCACGTGCAGCTGGGCAAGGTCAGCTTCGAGCCCGATGCGCTCGAGGCCAACTTCCGCGCCGTCCTCGACGAACTGCAGCGTGCCAAGCCGGCATCGGCCAAGGGCCGCTACCTGCGCAAGATCACCCTCAGCAGCACGATGGGCCCCGGTGTGAAGGTGGACACCAACCGCCTGCGCCCCGAGGTCTGATCAGCCGTTCGCTCAGCGTTCGGCAATGCTGCCACCTGTTCGAGCCGCCGGCCCTCACGGGCACGGCGGCTCGTGCCGTTTTCGGCCAGACGCTCGTCTGTGCGTCAATGTGCTCGCTAGCGGCGCGATGGGTGAGCTGGGGCCGATCATTTGCCATCTCGGTCGCGCTGGCCAGCGATAGCCCTGGCAAGACCACGATCGTGCTGGTGGTCTTCGCCGCGCTGGCGGCCGCGGCCGCCAGGTTGGCCACCCACCCCGCGCGACCGCGCACCCTCGAGCTGATCGGTCGCACGCTGCACTCCAGCGGTCAGTTGGGTGTGCGCATCTCGGTGCTGCTGTGCGTGCTGCTGGTCTGGATGGCAGCGACGTTCGGGCTCGACGTGCTGTTGGGTGCGTTCGCTGCTGGCATGCTGGCGCGACTGTTCCTCGTCAACCACGCGACGGCCGAGCTGGAGGGCTTCGACCCCGAGAGCGACCACCGCGAGGAGGTGCCGCTCCGCCTGGAATCGCTGGGGTTCGGCTTCTTCATCCCGCTGTTCTTCGTCATCAGTGGCATCCGCTTCGATCTCGGAGCGCTCGAGAATGCGGCAGCATTGGCCAAGGTGCCGATCTTCCTGGTGCTCTTCCTCCTTGTGCGCGGTTTGCCGGCGCTGCTGTACCGGCGCGATCTGGCACGCCACGACGTGCTGTCGCTCGGCTTGCTGCAGGTCGCAGCGCTGCCGCTGCTGGTGGGCGCTGGCTTGCTTTCGGTGGTGATACTGCCGATCCTCGGCCTGGCCGCGCACCACTGCGGCGACGTGCCCGCTTCGGTGCCGACGGACGTTCCGCTTGCCTGATGTGCAACGCTGGGGCAGATGACGACATCGAGGACCCGGTGATGCGCGACGAACCCACTCCCGAGGCGCTGACCCCACGCCAATTGTGGCAGCAGGCTTTCGACGACTCGCGCACCCGCGAGGCCGACTTCTCGACGATGTCGGGCGTGCCGCTTGCCCCCGTGTACGGGGCTACTGACGGCGGCGGCGAGTACCCGGGCGAATACCCCTACACTCGTGGGCCGTACGCCTCGATGTACCGCTCGAAGTTGTGGACGATGCGCATGTTCGCCGGCTTCGGCACCGCCGACGACACCAACTGGCGGTTCAAGGAGATCATCAAGTCCGGTGGTGACGGCTTGTCCACTGCCTTCGACATGCCTACGTTGCTGGGCCTGGATTCCGACGACCCGATGTCGTTGGGCGAGGTCGGCCGGTGCGGCGTCGCCATCGACACGCTCGCCGACATGGAAGACCTCTACGCGGGCATCGACCTGGGTACCACCACCACGAGCATGACCATCAACTCGCCGGCGGCGCCGATCTTCGCGATGTTCATCGCCCAGGCAGAGAAGGCGGGCACGCCCCGCGCGCTGCTCGGCGGCACGTTGCAGAACGACATCCTCAAGGAGTACCAGGCGCAGAAGGAGTTCGTCTTCCCGCCTCGCCAGAGCATGCGGTTGGTGCGCGACACCATCTCGTTCACCGCCCGCGAGATGCCGCGCTGGCACAGCGTCAGCATCTCGGGTTACCACATCCGCGAGGCGGGCTCGACGGCGGCCGAGGAGCTGGCGTTCACCTTGGCCAACGGGTTCGCCTACGTCGAGCTGGCGATGCAGGCCGGATTGCCGATCGACTCGTTCGCGCCGCGCCTGTCGTTCTTCTTCAACGCGCACATCGACTTCTTCGAGGAGATCGCCAAGTACCGCGCTGCGCGGCGCATCTGGGCGCGGTGGCTGCGCGAGCGCTACGGCGCACAGCTGGAACGCTCGCTGCAGCTGCGGTTCCACACGCAGACCGCCGGAGTGTCGTTGACCGCGCAGCAGCCGGAGGTCAACATCGTGCGCACCGCGATCGAGGCATTGGCCGGCGTGCTGGGCGGCACCCAATCGCTGCACACCAACTCGATTGACGAAGAGATGGCCCTGCCCACCGAGAAGTCGGCACGCATCGCTCTGCGTACCCAGCAGGTGATCGCGTTCGAGACGAACGTCGCCCACGTCGCGGACCCGCTGGGTGGCTCGTACTTCGTGGAGGCGCTCACCGACGAGATGGAGCGTCAGGCGGAGGAACTGTTCGCCCACCTCGAAAAGTTGGGTGACGGCTCGCTGTTGGAGGGCTGCATCAAGGGCATCGAGGAGAACTGGTTCCAGGGCCGCATCGCCGACTCGGCGTTCGATCTGGAACGCAAGATCAACCGCGGCGACCGCATCGTGGTCGGCGTCAATCGGTTCACCGAGGGCAACGACGATCGCGCCATGGACCTGTTGGAGATCACCAACGAGGACGAGGCCCGTCAGCTCAAGCGGCTCGACGCGGTGCGCCACGACCGCAACCAGGCCGCGGTCTCCGAGGTCCTGGCCCGACTGGCCGCCGAGGCCGCCGACCCGGAGATCAACCTGATGCCCACACTCATCGAGGCCGCCGGTGCGTACGCCACGCTCGGCGAGATCATGGCGACGATGGGCACCGTCTTCGGGCGCTACGTGGAAGTACCGGTGATCTGATGAGTGAACGAATCCTGATCGGCAAAGTTGGCCTCGACGGTCACGACCGTGGGGTGAAGGTGGTGGCCCGCATCCTGCGCGACGCCGGCTTCGAGGTGATCTACACCGGCCTGTTCCAGACGCCGGCCACCATCGCCGCGGCTGCGGTTGACGAGGACGTCGATCTGGTCGGCTTGTCGATGCTGTCGGGTGCACACATGACGTTGGCACCTGCGGTCATTGCCGAGATGCGCGCCAGGGGCTGCACAGCACCGGTGGTGGTCGGCGGCATCATCCCCGACCAACACATCGAGCGATTGAAGGCCGCCGGTGTGGCCGCCGTGCTGACGCCTGGCGCGCCGGCCGACCAGGTGGTCGCCGTCATACGCGAGGTGCTCGACGCGATCAACGCGTGAGCGATCAGTCAGCGGTGTGCACCGTGATGACCACGTTGCCAACCTTCTGCCCTGTCTCGACGTACTTCGTTGCCGCGACGATCTCGTCGAGCGGGTAGCGGCGGTCGATCAGCGGCCGGAACTCGCCATTTGCGAGCAACTGCTCGATCAACACCACCTTCTCCTTGTTGTACGCCGGCAGCGGGAACAGCACCTTGCGCCGGCGAGTGAACCGAGAGGTGAACAGCGCGAGCCACGGGTTCTGCCACAGGAAGCCGAGATCGGTGACCAGGTATGCGCCCCCTGGCGCCAGTGACCGACGGCAGCGGCGGAACGAATGCTTGCCCACTGCATCGAAGACGTAGTCGTACGTCTCGCCGTTGCTGGTGAAGTCGTCGGTCAGGTAGTCGATCACGACGTCGGCTCCCAGGGCGCGCACGGTCTCGACGTCGGGTGTGCTGCAGACGGCCGTGACGTGCGCGCCGAAGTGCTTGGCCAGTTGCACACCCGCCGATCCGATGGAACCCGATGCCCCGTACACGACAATGCGCTGGCCGGGGTGTAGGCCGACGCGCTGCAGGTAGGTGAGCGCCAGGACGGCACCGTCGCTCGCGGCTGCGGCCACGTCGAACGCAAGGCCCGGTGGCATCGTCGTCAGCGCAGCCGACTCGCGCATGCAGACGTACTCGGCGTTGCTGCCGTAATCGGCCATGTTGACGCCGAAAACTTGGTCGCCGACGGCGAACTGGGTGACCGAACTGCCGACGGCCGTGATGATGCCGGCCACCTCGCTGCCCAGGATCTGGTGCTTCGGGCGCCGCCATCCGCTGAAGAGGCGGGTGATGAACGGGGTGGCCGAGCGCATGCCGCAGTCGGTTCGGTTCACCGTCGAGGCGTGCACGCGGATCAGTACCTCGTTGTCGACAGGCACGGGGCGGGCCACGTCGATCACGTGAATGACCTCTGGCGCCCCGTAGCTCGTGTGCACTGCTGCCTTCATCATGGTGTTCCTTTCGTGGTTCGTCGTGGGCGCCTGATGGGCCCACCGTGTTGCCATGCCCGGCCAGCGCGGAACAGTTCGGCCGGTTTGCCGCCCGCCGGGCCGGGGCGGGCCCGACGGCCGGTGGCGATGACCCAGCCGTCCTCGGCCACCATGCTGCGCCGGAAGTTGGCGCCGTCGAGATGCACGCCCCAGACGGCTTCGTACACGGCACGCAGTTCGGCGAGCGTGAATGTGGGGCCGACGAACGCTGTGGCGATGCCGCTGACCTCGAGGTCGATACGCACACGGGAGAGGGCGTCGCGCGCGATGCGCAGATGGTCGAAGGCCAACGGCACCCGGCCGTCGAGCACCTCGGCCACGGGCACCAGCGCAGCCGCGGCGGCGTCGGTGCCGGCCACCACCGGTCCCACGTCGCGCAGCACGGCGACGTAGGCGACCGTCACCACGTTCATGCGGGGGTCGCGCCCGGGGTCGCCGTAGGCGCCGAACTGGGTGAGCAGCGTGGACGCGTCGACCCGGGTCTCCTCGACGAGCTCGCGGCGCGCCGCCTGGTCGAGCGATTCGGTGGGCAGGTTGAAGCCGCCTGGCGTTGCCCACATGCCCTCGAAGGGTTGCTGGCCGCGGCGGATGAGTAGCACCTGCAGTTCGCCGTGCACCATAGTGAGGATGACGATGTCGACCGTGACGGCGAAGGCCGGGTACTGGCTGGGGTCGTAGTCCGACGGGGTCGGGTCGCGAGGGGTTGTGGTCGGCATGACGGATCCTCTACTCGCGAGTTGTGGTCATTGAGACCTGAACTGCGGAACAGGTCGACGAGTTGCCCGGGGAGTGGTTCGGTCGCGGCCCCGTTAGTCTCTGCGTGTCAAGAAATCCGGTCGCTCGCCGTAGACCGCTGGCCCGAACCCTCGATTCATCGGGGGCCGGAGAATGGGAATCCTCCCACCAGCCGAGGTGAATACTTCGCCGGAACGTTCGCAGGTCTCTCCTGTTGTTCGCTCCTCGCGGTGTTCGCTGAAAAGCGAGCACCCCGAGTTGTAGCGAAAGGAGGTGTACATGACTACAGAGAATCCCCGTGCAGAAAAAGTTGCAGTGGTGACCGAGGTCGCCGCCAAGCTGCAAGCAGCCGATGCGGTGATCATCACCGAATACCGCGGCCTCAAGGTCAGCCAGTTGGCTGGCCTTCGTCGCCAACTGCGCAACGTCGGTGGTGAGTACAAGGTGTACAAGAACACGTTGGCTCGTCTCGGCGCCGTGAAGGCCGGTGTGGAAGGTCTCGACGAAATGCTGTTGGGTCCGTCCGGCATCACCTTCGTCGACGGCGATGTCGCCGGCGTCGCCAAGGCGCTGCGTGACGCAGCCAAGGCCAACCCGATGCTCGTCATCAAGGGTGGCGTGATGGGTGGCACGTTGCTCAGCGCTAAGGACGTCGAAGCGCTCGCCGACCTGCCCAGCCGCGAAGTGTTGCTCGCCATGTTTGCGGGCGCGCTGCAGGCACCACTGGTCAAGACCGCAGGTCTGTTGCAGGCAATGCCGCGCAACTTCGCCTACGGCCTCAAGGCCCTCATCGAACAGAAGGAAGCCGCGTAAGCAGCCCTTCCATTCACGACGGCCGCTGCGATCCCGCAGTTGCCGGTGGCGGCCTGGCCGCCGAACCCCACGCAAGTACCACGAACTCATCAGGAGAACATCACAATGTCGAAGGAAAGCATCCTCGAAGAAATCAGCAACCTCACCGTCATCGAGCTCAAGGAGCTCCTCGACGCATTTGAGGAGAAGTTCGGCGTGACCGCCGCTGCCCCGGTGGCCGTTGCCGCCGCCGGTGGCGCTGCTGCCGCTCCGGTCGAAGAAGAGAAGGACGAGTTCGACGTCATCCTCAAGGACGCCGGCGCCCAGAAGATCCAGGTCATCAAGGTCGTTCGCGAGCTGACCAGCCTGGGCCTGAAGGAAGCCAAGGACCTCGTCGACGCCGCACCGAAGTCTGTCCTCGAGAAGGCCACCAAGGAGGCCGCCGAGGCCGCCAAGGCCAAGCTCACCGAGGCCGGCGCAACCGTCGAAGTCAAGTGATGCCAGCGGCCATCTGGCCGCTCGCAGCTGGCGCGGCCGCGCTCGTCGGGGCCGGCGCCATGGAACATGTCACGTGAAGGGCCCGGGGTTCGCCCCGGGCCCTCGCGCATCCCCCGTCGGACCGCCCGGCGGTGGCCGCTACAGTCGCCTTGATGTTGTCACTCCCGGTCAGCCTGTCGGTGGTGATGCCATGCTTCGACGAAGAACGTCGTCTGGGCGCGTCGCTGCAGGCGGTGCGCGATGCGTTGGCGCTGGTGGACCGGTCGCTCGATGGCTGGGAGCTGGTGGTGGTCGACGACCACAGCACCGATGGCACCGCCGGGATCGCACAGGCCGCCGCCGCCGCCGACGGTCGCATCAGGCTGGTCACCACCGCTCGCGGCAAGGGCAAGGGTGCAGCCGTTCGCTCGGGTGTCCTGGCAACGTCAGGGGCTTCGGTGCTCGTCGTCGATGCGGACCTTGCCGGCGACTTGGCGTCACTGCCGGCGATGCTGCAGCTGCTGGCCAATGCCGACGCCGTATTGGGCAGCCGCCTGCTGGCCGGGGCAGTGGTCGAGCCGCCGCGCTCATTGGGCCGGCGCTCGGCGGCAATGTTGTTCCGTGGTGCTGTGCGCCTGGCCACCCCCCTGCGGGTGTCGGACCCGCAGTGCGGGCACAAACTGTTCCGCGGCGACGTGCTGCGCCGGCACGCGCAGCGGTTACAGACCGACGGCTACGCGTACGAGATCGAGTTGCTGCTGCGCCTGCGAGCCGAGGGCGCCACGATGGTGGACGTGCCCATCACCTGGCGCGAGGGCCGCGACAGCAAGGTGCGAGTGGTAGCCGACGGGGCCGGGATGCTGCGCGACCTGTGGAACGCACGGCGGGTGGCCCGCCTACCGTGACGGTGGGGCAGCGGATCAGGCGGCGGGCTTGGTGCGCCGCATCGCAACGATGCCCAGCAGGGCGACGCCGCCGAGGATGGCTGCAAGACCGAACGGGGCCAGCGAGGAGGGGTTGCTGCCCGTGGTGGGCAATGCCCGGCTGACTGTGGTGGTGACTGCACCGCCGCCAGAACCGGCGTCAGAGGTGGGCGTGGCCGTTGGTGTGATGCACGGATCGAGAGCCTCGACGTTGATGGGCATGAACGTTGCTGTGGCGATTGCGGTTGCCGTTGCTGTTGCTGTTGCGGTTGCCGTTGCTGTTGCGGTTGCGGTTACTGTTGCTGTTGCTGTTGCGGTTGCGGTTGCGGTTGCGGTTGCGGTTGCGGTTGCTGTCGCGGTTGCTGTCTCCGTGGGTGTTGGCGTTTCGGCGGGCGTAGCCGTGACGGTGGCGGACGGCCCGGCGGTTGCGGCGGGCGTCGCGGTGGGCGTGATGCAGACGTCGATGGTGGCCGGGGCGGGCGCCTGCGAGCTGGCGTTGCCGGACACGAACAGCGTGAAGGCGAGTGCCACTGCTGCAACCAAAGCCCCATTGGTGGGTGCTGTGCGCATGAGGTCTCCCTTCAACCAGTCAAATTGGAACCGTATCACCTTGACGACGTGCGCACGAGTGGCGTGTCGGGCACCCGGCTAGTCTCGCCCGCATGTCGCCGGGCCGAATCCTGATCGTCGGGGCAGGACCATGCGGGTTGGGGTGCGCTCGAGAGCTCGTCGCCTTGCAGCACGACGACTTCCAAGTGCTGGAGGCCAGCGCTGCTGCCGGCGGCCTGGCGTCGTCGGTGGTCGACGCACACGGCTTCACGTGGGACCTCGGCGGCCACGTTGTCTTCTCTCACTACGGCGAGTTCGACCGGTTGGTGGCCGAGGTGATGGGCGAGGAACTGCTGCACCATGAGCGGTCCTCGTTCGTGCGCATCGCAGACCGGTGGGTGCCGTACCCCTATCAGAACAACCTGCGTCACCTACCCGGCGACTTGGCCGAGGAAGCACTCGTGGGGCTGGTGCGCGCGGGTACCGCTGCCGGCCCATCCGGGAGCGACGACTTCGGTACCTGGATGCGTGGCACCTTCGGCGAGGGCATCGTGCGGCAGTTCATGCAGCCCTACAACGAGAAGGTGTGGGCGCACCCCGCGGCGGAGATGAGCGCCGGCTGGATTGCCGAGCGTGTCTCGGTGGTGCCGTGGGAACGTGCGCTGGCGGCGGTGGTCCACCGGCGCGACGAGCCCGGCTGGGGTCCCAACAACCTGTTCGCGTTCCCCGCATCCGGTGGCACTGGCGAGATCTACCGCCGCGCAGCTGTCCCATTGGCCGGCAGCATCACCTACACCTCGCCGGTGCAGCGCGTCGACCCGTTCGCCCGTACCGTGCAGCTCGCCGCCGCCCAGGACGTCCCGGCAGTGACGGTGCCGTACGAGCACCTCGTGTGGACTGGCGCGCTCGACACGTTGGTCCGCTCCATCGTCGACGTGCCGGGCGCCGTTTTGTGTGCCGCCGACTCACTCACCCACAACAGCGTCACGATGGTGGGCGTGGGCTACGGCACGCCTGCTACCGACGACCGGTCGTGGTTCTACTTCCCCGAGCCCGACGTGCCCTTCTACCGGGCCACCAACTTTGCCAAGTACTCGCCGGCCAACGTGCCCGGTGCCGACACGCAGCAGTTCAGCTCGTGGATGACGGAGATCGCCAGCTCGCCGTGGCGCCCGCTCGACAGCGAAGGTCTGGTCGACCGCGTCGATGCCGCGCTTCGCCGGGTGGGTTTGGTCGCGGCCGAGGCGCCAAGGGTCAGCGCGCACGTCGAGCACATCGATCGGGCGTACCCCGTGCCCACCCTCGGGCGCGACGAGGCATTGGCGGTCATCCAGCCGTGGCTGATGGCGCACGGCATCTACGCCCGCGGCCGCTTCGGCGCCTGGCGCTACGAACTGGGCAACATGGACCATGCGGTGAAGATGGGCGTCGACGTCGCTCGTCTGCTCGTCGCCGGCACGCCCGAGGAGGCCTGGTCGTGACGGATGCCCCGGTCGTGACAGATGGCGCAGCAAGCATTCGTCCCTTGTCGGTGGTGATGCCGGTCTACAACGAGGCCGCGGTGATCGGTGGCGTATTGGCCGAGGTGGCGCGCGAGGTACTCGATCTGGTGCCCGGCAGCGAACTGGTGGTGGTCGACGACTGCTCCACCGACGACACGGCTGCGGCGCTCGCCTCGGCTGCCGCTGCCGACCCTCGCATTCGGGTCATCACCAATGCGGTCAACGCCGGCCACGGCATCAGCGTGCGCCGCGGGCTCGACGCCGCGCGGGGCGAATGGTTGTTCCAGATCGACTCCGACGGCCAGGTCGACCTTGCCCAGTTCGCAGGCTTCTGGCAGGTCCGCGAGGGCAACGACTTGCTGATGGGCGTGCGGGTCGTGCGCCACGACCCTCGGCACCGACTGATCCTCACTCGTTGCACCCGCGTCATCGTGTCGTCGCTCGCGCTCCACTGGGTGCGCGACGCGAACGTTCCGTTCAAGCTGTTCCGCGCCGGCCTCTTCCGGCACCTCGCCCCGCGCATGCCCAGCGACACGTTCGCGCCGTCCATCATGCTCGCGCTCGGTTCTGTGCGCGCCGGAGCCAGGGTGGCCGAGTTCGAGATTCGTCACCTTCCCAGGACACACGGGCAGTCCACGTTGCGCGTGCTGCGGTTGGCTCGCGCGGTGGCCCGCAGCGGTTGGCAGACCCTGCGCTTCAGCCTCGGGCGAATGCCGAAGTACCGGTAGCGGCGATGAAGATCCTGACGACGCTGAACTACTACCACCCTCACTGGACCGGGCTCACCGTCTACGCCCAGAACATCGCCGAGGGCCTGGTCGAGCGCGGGCACGAGGTGACGGTGCTCACCTCGCAGCACGAACCGTCGCTACCGCGTCAGGAGACCGTCGGGGGCGTGAACGTGGTGCGGCTGCCGGTGGCCTTCCGCCTCAGCCGGGCGATGCTGATGCCATCGTTCCCGCTGGCAATGGCCCGTTTGGTGGGGCAGCACGACGTGGTGCACATCCACTCGCCGTCCACCGATGCGCTGCTGGCAGCGGGCATCGCCCGGCTCCGGCGCACACCTGTCGTGGTCACCCACCAGGGCGACGTCGTGATGCCCGCCGGTGCGGCGAACCGTGTGATCCAGGGGCTGATGCAGCTGAACCTCGGCGGTGCGCTGCGCTTGGCATCGGCGGTCACCACCCATGCGCACGACTACGCCCGGCACTCCCGGTTCCTGGCTCCTGTGGCGTCCACCATCGCTGCGATCCACCCGCCTACCCTGATCCCCGTTCCCCAGCCGCGGGTCGCCGCCGAATGGCGGGCATCGCTGGGCGCCGCCGAAGGCCCGTTGGTCGGCTTCGCGGGTCGTTTCGTCGAGGAGAAGGGCTTCGACCTGCTGCTGCAGGCCATTCCCCTCGTGCGCACCGCGGTACCCGACGTGCGGTTTGTGTTCGCGGGCGAGACCAACGTGGTCTACGAGCACTTCTTCGAGCGCTGGCAGCACATGTTCGACGCGCACGACAATGCCCACGACAACGCACTCATCTCGGTGGGGTTGCTGCGCGATCGTCAGCGGCTGGCCGACTTCTACGCGATGTGCGACCTGTTCGTGCTGCCATCGCGTAGCGATTGTTTCGCCGGGGTGCAGGTGGAAGCGCTGCTGTGCGGCACACCATTGCTCACTGCCGATATTCCTGGTGCCCGCGAAGTCGTGCACGTGTCAGGGATGGGCCGGCTCGCTCCCGCCAACGATCCGGTGGGCCTCGCCGAAGCGATCATCGGTTCACTGCGCGATCCGCTGCCGCGGCCCACTCGGGCCGCAGTCGAGGCCCTGTTCGATGCCGACGTCACCATCGACCGCTACGAGCAGGTGTTGCGCGACGCAGTGCGTCGGGTGCCGCCAGCGCCCACGGCACCGGTCGACCAGCCGCTGCCGCCGCTAGCCGCCGCCGACGCGGCCACGCTGGCGGCAGTGCTGCGCAACGAGGCCGACACGGCGTATCGGCGCCGAGTGCCTCGGCTGATGGAGTACCTGCAGCTCTCCGACGACGACGTGGTGCTCGACTGTGGCTGCGGCATGGGGTACCTGTCGACGGTGATGGGCGAGCTGCGCCGCCCGACCATCATCGGGATCGACGGAAACGTCCAGCGCCTGGAATGGGCACGCCGCGAACGCGTGCCGGCGGTGCTGTCGGTCGCCGACATCCTCCGTCTTCCCTTCGCCGGCGCCAGCTTCGACAAGGTGTTGCTCTCCGAGGTGCTCGAGCACCTCACCGATGACGACGCCGGCTTGCGCGAACTGTGGCGCGTACTCAAGCCCGGCGGGGTGCTCGCGCTGAGCGTGCCGCATGCCAACTACCCTTTCCTATGGGACCCGATCAACAAGACCCGCGAGTTGTTGGGCGTCACCCCGATGCGTAGCGCCGGGCCCATCACCGGGCAGTGGAGCAACCACGAGCGCCTGTACCTGCCCGGCGAAGTGGCACAGGTGGCGTCGCGCGCCGGGTTCGAGGTCACGAACCTGGAGGAGCAGACCCACCACGTCGCGCCCTTCCACCACGTGCTGGTGTACAGCATCGGCAAGCCGCTGATCGAGCACGGCCTACTGCCGCCGGCGCTGCGTACCGCCGCCGACCGGTTCAGTAGCCGCGAGAACTCGGGCAACCTTTGGAACCCGGTCAACCTGGCCAATGCTGGGCTGCGCCGCATCGATCGCCGCAACGATCACCGGCCACCCGGCGGTGAGGCCAGCTACGTGAGCCTGCTCGCCCGACTACGCAAGCCGGGCGGGGCTGCACAGTGACGCGGGCGCGGCAGTTCGCCCAGCGCGCCCGATGGCCTGCGTTGCTGCTGTGCTGCGTGCTGCTCGGCCTGGTTGGCCGGCTCTGGAACCTGGACTTCGATCAGCGTCAGCACCTGCAGCCCGACGAGCGCCACTGGGCCATCACCGCCAGTTCGCTCGCCGCCGCGGAAGCCCCCGCAGCGCACGGCACGCTCGCCGGCCCGTTCCTCGACTGGTTCGACGGCGACCGGTCACCCGCCAACGTCTACCGCGGCACCGAATCGTTCGCGTACGGCCCGGTCACGCTCGCCGTGGCCCGCAGTACGGCCGGCTGGCTCCACGACGGTGTGACGACGGGCGCCCAGCCAGCCAACGCGGTGGCACATGCGTTCGACCTTTTCGGTGTGCCCCTGATCGACGGCCAGGGGCAGCCGCGCTTCGACGACTCCTACCAGGTGGACTTGGTCGGTCGGCTGCTGGGTGCGCTGCTGGACGCGTTGACGATCGCGGTCGTCGGGTTGATCGGCCGACGGCTCGGAGGTAAGCGTGTCGGCCTCGCTGCCGCCGGCCTCTACGCCGGTTCGGTGCTCGCCATCCAGCACGCTCACTTCCTGGGCGCCGAACCGTTGGTCGGCCTCTCTGCTGCGCTCACCGTGCTGGCCACGCTGCGCCTGGGGGCCACTCTCGGCCCTGCAGCATCGCCGCGCACGGTGCTCTCCGGCGGTCTACTTGCCGGGGCTGCCGCCGGGCTGGCAGTGGCCGCCAAGCTGAACGGCGTGGCCGTGGCCGCAGTTCCCGTGCTGCTATGTGCCCTGTTGGTTGTCCGAAATCGCGGCCGGCTCGGCGTACTGCGGCTCTGCGCCGTGGTCTTCGGCGCCGGTGTCGCGTTCCGCCTGTTCAACCCGGGTGCGTTCAACGGCCTCGGGTGGTCGTTCAAGCAGCAGTTCCTCGACGACGTGTCGGCATCGATACGCATCGAGGAGGTCGACATGCCCCCGGCGGTGCAGTGGGCCAACCGGTTGCCGTACGTCGACCCGCTGCGCTGGCTGCTGATGTTCACCGTCGGGCCGGGCACTGTCGGCGCAGCGGTCCTCGGCGCAGTGGTGATGTATCACCGGCGCTGGGTGATCGGCCGTTGGCCGGTCGCGGTGGTGCTTTCGGCGGTAGCGCTGCCAGCGGCCGTCATCCTTCGGTCGTTCAACCCGACCGGCCGTTACTTCATGGTGCTGTTGCCGGCGCTGCACGTGGTTGCCGGCTACGGAGTGGTCGCGGCGTGGCGGGCGCGTCGCTCAGTCGCGGACGCGGCGGCCGCCTCGTGGTGGGCGCGGGGTCGGCAGTGGCGTTGGCCGGCGTTGGCGCTCACGCTCGCCGTGGCGTCGGGCGTGTGGGCCACAGCGTTCGTCGCCGGTGTGTATGGCCATGACAACACCCGCATCACGGCCTCGTCCTGGATCGCGCAGCACGTCGAACCGGGCAGCGTGCTGTCGCTGGAGGCGTGGGACGACGGTCTGCCGCTGGCCGTTCCCGGCATCGACACGGGTCAGTGGCGCAGTGAGCAGTTCGACCTGTTCGGTGCCGATGACGTGGCGAAGGTGGACCGACTGGCCGGTCAGCTGGTGCTCGTCGACTACGTCGTCGAGTCGTCGCCACGCGTCTGGAACACGGTGCCGCGCATCCCCGCGCGCTACCCGTCCACCATCAAGTTCTTCGCTGCGCTGGACACGGGGGCGCTGGGGTTCGAACGGGTGGCCACCATCACCAGTCCGCCGCGGTTGTCGCTGTTCGGTCGGGAGCTGTGGCGGCTGGACGACTCTTCGGCCGAGGAAGCGTTCTCCGTCTACGACCACCCGGAGGTGCGCATTTGGCAGAAGGTGCGCGATGTCAGTCAGGCCGAACTGGTGCACGTACTGGACCCGATCGCAGCCTCGAATGCAATCCACGTGTCGCCGCAGGACGCACGGGCCAATGGTCTGATGCTCTACGCCGACGAGCTCGAGGCCAACGAAGCGGTGGGCACCTACGCCGACGACTTCGACACCACGGGCAGCCCGTGGTGGCACGCGATCGGATGGTGGCTGCTGGTGCAGCTCTCGGCGCTCGCCGCGTTCGTGATCTTCCTTCCGGTGTTTCGCCGGCTGCCCGACGCGGGCGCCGGTCTGGCCACGATGCTCGGCCTGGCGGTGCCGACGGTGGGGCTGTTCGCGGCGACCACCTGGGGCGGTCTCGAGCTGACCCGTGGGCTGGTGGCCGCGATCTACGCGGTCTGGTTCACCACCGCAATCACACTGGCGCGTGGCCGGGTGGCGGCGATGCACGCGGTCTGGCGCGATCGCCGGCGCACCATCACGCTGGTGGTGCTGCTCTCCAGTGTCACCTTCGTGGCGCTCCTGGCACTGCGTGCGGCCAACCCAGATCTGTGGCACCCGTACCGCGCGGGCGAGAAGCCGTTCGAGTTGACCATGCTCACCGAGGTGATGCGCACGCGCGCGCTGCCGCCGTACGACGCCTGGCTGTCTGGCGGTTCGCTGAACTACTACTACGGCGGCTACCTGATGCTGTCGTTGCCCGGCCGCCTGTTCAGCACTGCACCCACCGTGGTGATGAACCTCGCATTGGCAGTGTTCGCCAGCGCCACGACCGGCGCGGCGTTCACGGCTGGTGCCGCGGTGCACACCCGTGCGCGTCGCAACACCGCTCGTATTGCCGGCTCCGCAGCGCGGTGGGCGGGCGGGCTCGCCGCCGGGTTCGTGGTGTTGCTGCCCAACATGGCGGTGGCCCCGGAGATCGTCGGCCGCCTTTCCGGGTCGCGCAGCGGGCCGTTCGATTGGTGGTCGCTCAGCCGGGTGATCCCGGACTCGATGGCGGTCACCGAGTTCCCCGCGTGGTCGCTGCTGTTCGGCGACGTGCACCCGCACGTGATGGACCTGCCGCTGCTGATCACAGTGCTGGTGCTGTGCCTGCTGTGGTTCCGTGCGCTGACCGAACATCGCGGGCGGCATTCCCTCGCACTTGCGCTCACCATCGGCGCGCTCCTCGGGTTGGTGCGCGCCACCAACACGTGGGACTACCCGCTCGCACTGGCTGGCGCGATCGCTGCCGCTGCAGTGGCTGTCGTGCGCGGTGGCCGCTGGCGTGTCGTGGCCCGCGATGTCGCGATTGCGGCGGCAGGCGTGGTGGTGTTGTGGGCACCATACGTCTGGCGCGGTGAGGTTTACGACGGTGGGGTCGAGCCCGTCACCGACCCCACTCCGCTGCACAGCTGGCTGTCGCAGTGGTCGTTCTTCGCCGCGTGCACGGTGCTGGTAGCGGTCGCGGTCCTGTGGCGGCGTGTCCAGGGTTCGGCGCGCATGTGGGGTGCGGTGCGCCAGGGACACGTGGTCCTGCTCGCCGGCATGCTGGTCGCCGCCGGTGCGCTCGCGATGGCGCCCTCGCGCGCCACGCAGTTCGTGTGCCTCGCGCTGGCGGCGGTCGCTGGCGCGACGGCGTGGTTGGGCCGCAGCGCGCGTGGTGCCCGGAACGCATCGCTGCCGGCAGCAGTGCTGGCCGTCGGCTGGGCCGCGTTGGCAGTGATCGAGCAGGTGTCGGTGAAGAACGACGGTGGTCGGATGAACACCGTGTTCAAGGGCTGGTATCAGGCATGGCTGCTACTCGCCATCGGGTCGGCGGGCGCGTTGGTCGCGGTGGCGGCCGCATCGCGCGCAACCCACGCCGCGCGGGTCGTCCACGACGGTGCACGACCCGCGCTGGCGAAGCGGGTCGTGTTCGCCCGCGGCGCCGTGGCGGCCCTTGTCGGCATCGCAATAGCCACGTCGGTGGCGTTCGTGGTGCTGGCGGTGCCCGCCCGGCTCGACGACCGGGCGAGCCGCGGCGGTTGGTCGCTCGACGGCCTCGCGTTCTTCGACAGCGACCTCGTCGACGGTGAGCAGGCTGTGCCGCTGAGCGACGACCTGTCGCTGCTGCGCTGGCTGCAGTCGAACGTGCGCGGCATCGTGCCCATCGCCGAAGCGCCGGGCGACGACTACCGCTGGAGCGCGCGCATGGCGACGTTCGTCGGGCTGCCCACCCCGGTCGGTTGGCCGTATCACGAGCGCCAGCAGAAGCGGCCCTATGGCCCCATCATCGATACGCGCGTCGCTGAGATGCGCGAGATGTACACCACCACCGACCCGGCCCGAGTGGCGGCCGTGCTCGAGCGGTACGGCATCCGGTACGTGGTGTTCGGGGTGGCCGAGCGCCGGCTGGACGACGACGGTGCCACCGTCCTGGCTTCACCGTGCGTGAGCGAGGTGTTCCGCAAGGGCAGCAACTTCGTCGCCGAAGTGGACCGCGAGTGCCTCAGCCTTCGGCGCCTTCCCTGAGCACCAGGTACTGCGGGTAGCTGCCGGTCTCGTTCCACGTCTCGCGGGTGAAGAACCAGGTGACGAGGTCGCCGACGGTGACGTTGTCGTAGTCGGGCACCCACCAGCGGCGCAGCGAGAACTCCTCGACGGTGAAACCGGCCGGCACCACCGGCGGGCCGGCCGCCCCGTCGATGATCAGCGCGTCGTAGCCCTCGGGGAACTGGCCGTCGACCACGTCGACGAAGGCGACATCGCTGAACCCGTTGGCCTCGCTGAGGTACCAGGCCCAGGGCCACGACCCGCCGCCGCGCTGGTCGACGAGGATGTTGGTGATGGTGCCATTTCGTTGCCCCTCCAGCAAGCGGTCGGCGATGGGCGGCACGTCGGTACTGGTCTGCACCGTCACCAGCAGTTCGCGCGGGTCGGCGCCGTCGGTGATGGCTGGGCGCACGGCGATGGCAGCGGTGCACACCAGCGCGCCCACGAAGGCCACCGCGAGCACCCGGCGGGCGGCGGGAAGACGGTCGAAGATGGCCTGCGCTCCGATGCCGGCCAACAGCACTGCGGGCACCAGCGGGTGCAGCGCGAGCCAGGCGAACTTCTCGCCGGCCCATGCGTAGACAACGATCTGGCCGAGCCACATCGTGATCAGCCACGCCCCGAACAGCGAACGCCGGCGCACCACGACGACCAGCCCGACCGTCGCCAGGCCGACCAACAGCCACTCGTAGGCGCCGTAGATGGTGAGGTAGAAGAACCACGGCTGCCCACCGCGCCGCACGTCGTGCTGGCTCCACCAGTACTGGATGCCATCGGTGAACCCACTCTGTAGGCCGCCGGGATAGCGGAAGCCGGAGGTGAACACGACCATGAACACCAGCAGGAAGGCGGTGACGGCCCACATCCACGGCTGGCGGCCCATCGCCGCAATTCGCTGCATGGCGGCATGGCACTTCCCGCCCGGTGCGCGCCACGCAACCAGCGCACCGATGAGGAAGAACCAGGCGGCGACGAAGCCGAACAGGAACGTGGTCTCCTTGATGGTCCAGCTCAGCGCCAGCAACGCTCCGCCGGCCACGATGTGTGCGGGCCGCGGCTTGGTCAGCGCGTGGCCCACGACCAGCAGTAGACCCAGCGACACCAGCGCGGTGAGCGAGTCTTCGCGGCCGGTGCGGGTGACGGTGAGCACTGTCGGGCTGAACGTGAACACGAGCGCGGCGACCGGGGCACCCACGCGACCGAGCGTTTGTCGCGAGCAGGCGATGATCGCGGTGGCGGCCACACCTGCGAGCGCGGCGACCAACCGAGCCCACCCGGGGCCGCCTCCGAACAGGTGCATCACGGGGCCCTCGAGGTAAAAGCGGAACGGGCCGTGGTAGACGGGGTCGTACTTCATGATGTCGCCGCGGCCGGCCTGCCACGAGAACCAGGCATCGATGGCCTCGTCATGGGCGAGGGGTCGTAGCGCCAACTGCCACAGGTGGGCGACCAGTGAGACGACCGTGATCGCAATGGCCACACGAGCCTCGGACAGGCGTTGACGGACTCCGAATTCCATGGTGAGCGGAGAGGTTAGTGTGTGCGCACAACCGGGAAAGGCGTCACATGCAGAGGAGAGCATCCAACGCTTCGCTGGTCGCCGTGCTGCTACTCGCGTTCACGCTGTTCGTTGCCGGGCTCACCAAGTCCACCGACGGCGACCGCCTGATCCAGGCCGCCGCCACCGCTACGCCCACGCGCACACCCACTCCGGTCAACATCGGCAACTTCGTGTGGCGCGACCTCAATGCCAACTCGGTGCAGGACGCGGGCGAGCCCGGGATGCAAGGCGTCACGGTGCAATTGTGGAACTCCACCAAGTCCGCGATGATCGACGATGCCGTCACCAACGCGTCGGGCATCTACACGGTCGTCTCGCCGGGGCCGGGCAGCGTCTACCTCCGGGTGATCACCGGCGGGCTGCCGCTGGTGGCGAAGGACGCTGGTGGTTCCGACACCGCCGACTCCGATGCGAATGCCGATGGGTTCACCGACCTCGTCGTCCTCGCCAGCAACCTCATCTCCACCACCACCGTCGACTTCGGTTTCAACCTTCGGTACGCCGGGTACGTCCCGCTCACACCGGCCCGCCTGGTGGACACACGCTCAAGCGGGGTCACCATCGACGGGGTGAACCAGATCGGGCAACGTGCCGCCGGCAGCACGCTCACGCTGCAGGTCGGTGGTCGTGGCGGCGTGCTGCCCAGCGCGATCGCGGTCACGCTCAACGTCACCGCTGCGGGTCCTGCGGGGAACGGGTTTTTCACCGTCTATCCGTGCCAGGTCGCTCGCCCCACTGCGTCGTCGCTCAACACGTCGGGTGTCACCATCGCCAACGAGGTGAACGCGCAGCTCTCGCCGACCGGCACCGTGTGCATCTACACCAGCGTGACCACGCACATCGTCGTCGATGTGGTCGGCCAGTTCGTCGGCTGAACCACGGCCTAGCCTCTCGCCCATGATCCCGTCACTGGTGCTGGCCGCGCTCGTTGTCGCGACGGGCGTCGGGCTCACGTACTGGCTGCCGGTGCGGTTGCGCCCGGAGGAACGGCTTGCCGTCGGGGCCGTGCTCGGTGTGGTCGCGTTCTGTGCGGCGACGTTCGCGACCTTCCTGGTCATCGGGATGGGCTGGGCCGCGGTCGTGGTCGGCGTGGCCGTGCCCGCAGGGTGGGCTGCGGTTGCCTGGCGCCGAGCCGGTGCCGCCCCGCGATCGGATTGGGCACGGATGGTCGCTCGCTTGCGCCTGCCGATGCGCAAGGCCGCCAGCTTGCGCCCGTTCGCCCTGCTCACCTTGGCGGCCGGCGCAGTGGCCACCCGCACGCTGTCGCTCGCCTACCAGACCACACCCGACGGAGTCAGCGCAGGCAACTTGGCCATCTACGGCGATTGGTCTGCTCACCTGGCATATGCCGGCTCGTTCGCGTTCGGCGACAACCGCGCCCTGGGCACACCACTGGCCTCGGGTACGCCGCTGCGCTACCACTTCTTGGCCGACTACTTCGCGGCGCCGTTCACCGTGACGGGTGCCTCGCTGCCGCAGGCGCTCACGCTGTCGGCCTGGGTGCTGGCGGTGGCGTGCACGCCGCTGATGCTGTGCGCGGTCCAACGTCTCACCGGCTCGCGCCTCACCTCGGCGCTGGCCCTGTTGCTGTTCACACTCAGCGGGGGAGCGGGCGCGTGGTACTTCGTCGGCGATGTGCGCGACCAGGGCTGGTCGGCCATCACCACCATCCCGCGCACGTACGCCCGCCTGCCGGACCAAGGCATCTGGCTGGACAACACCATCTCCGTGTCGCTGTACGCGCAGCGCTCGACGCTGATGGGGTTGTGCCTCGGCCTGGCCGCGCTCGTCGTCCTGCTCGCTGCTCGGGTCACATGGGCCCGCGGTGGGTTCGTCGCGGCCGGCGTACTGATCGGCGTGTGTGGCATCGCGCACGTGCACATGTTGTTCAGCGGGCTGGCACTGGGCGTGCTCGCCTGGCTGTTCGACCGGCGCCGCGAGTGGTGGTGGTTCGTGCTGCCGGCCGCGCTCATCGGCCTGCCGATGGCCTGGGCGATCAACCCGCCCACCTCCCAGATGCGCTGGCTGGTCGGCTGGATGGCGCCCGAGCAGCAGCAGTCGTGGCCGCTGTTCTGGCTGCGCAACGCCGGGCTGTTCCTGCCTGCCTTCCTGGCGGTCGCGGTGTTCGGCTTGGCCCGGCGGCGGCTGCTGCGGCTGAGCGCCCCGTTCTGGCTCTGGTTCATCGCGGCCAACCTGGTCTCGTTCCACCCATGGGCCGGCAACAACATGAAGTTCTTCATGTTCTGGCAGTTCGCCGGCTGCGTGGTACTGGCCGACGTGCTGCGTCGTGCCTGGTTGCACCGCCCCACCGTCGCCGTGTGGCGGCCGGTCGTGCGAGGGGCAGCGGTGCTGGCATTCTCCGCGCTGGTCGTCACCGGTGGGCTCGACACGGTGCGCGGCATGCAGCGCACCACCGCATTCCCGTGGGTGACGGCCGACGAGATGGTGTTGGCCGACTGGCTACGAGCCCACGCCGAGCCCGGCGATGTACTGGTCTACGGGGCTACCAATACTTCCGCGGTCGCTGCGCTGGCCGGGGTGCCGGCGGTGAGCGGGTATCCCGGTTGGACCGCGGACCTCGGCCTGCCCGATTGGAACGACCGGGTGCTGGCCTCTGGGGCTGTGCTCAGCGGCGCGCCAGAGGCCGCCGCGCTGGTCGACGGCTTCGGAGTGGTATGGGTGACCATCGGCCCGTGGGAACGGGCGCAGTACGCGGCCTCCGACGAATATTGGAGCGAGCACGGCGAACTGGTGGTGCAACAGGGCGAGTACCGCCTGTATCGGGTGCGCGAACCAGGTTCCGAGTGACCATTCAGGGCTTCGGAAAGCCTTGACATCCGTATATGCGTGGGCTTACCGTTCGCCCCAACGGATTCGCCGCCAGGCTTCTGCCTGTGCCGGTTGACGACCGCGTGCCCCGCGGATAGGCTCGACAGTTGCCGTGCGATCTGTGTCCTGCTTCTGCCATGTCTCAGTGACCCTGCGCGCCCCCCTGCCGATTGAGATTGAGGAGTAACACGTGGCTTCTGGTTCCGTGTCCCGTGAGCGCTATTCGTTCGCAAACCTTTCCGAGCCGTTGGAGCTCCCTGATCTCATCGCGGTGCAGCGGGAAAGCTTCGAGTGGTTCCTCAACGAGGGCCTCGCCGAAACCTTCCGCGACATCTCGCCGATCAAGGACTTCAGCGAGGCGCTCCAGCTCGAGCTGGAGTTCGACCCCGACGACGAAGACCTGCGCCCGCCGCCCAAGTTCACGGTGGATGAGTGCAAAGAGAAGGACATGACCTACAGCGCGCCCATCTTCGTGCGCGCCCGGTTCATGAACCGCAACACCGGTGAGATCAAGGAACAGACGGTCTTCATGGGCGACTTCCCGATGATGACCGACAAGGGCACCTTCATCATCAACGGCACCGAGCGCGTCGTGGTGTCGCAGCTCGTCCGTTCGCCCGGCGTGATCTTCGAGCCCGGCGAGCGTTTCCGTCTCCGTAATCTCAGCAAGCACCAGCTGGTCAAGGGAACCATTCACCCGTACCGCGGCGAATGGCTTGAGTTCGACGTCGAGCAGAAGCCCGGCAAGGACGTCACCGCCGGCACCCGCGTCGCCCGCAAGCGTCGTATGGGTGTGTTCACGCTGTTGCGTGCCCTCGGCTACGACGAGGAGCACGCCCCCGGCTTCATCGAGCGGTTCGTGTCGCACTTCGACTTCCTCGAAGGCCAGTGGGAGAAGGAGCGTCACATCGCTCCCACCCAGAACGAAGCCCTCGTCGAGATCTACAAGCGTGCCCGCCCCGGCGAGCCGCCCACCGTGGAATCGGCCAAGGCCTACTTCCGCAACGCGTTCTTCGAGAACCGTCGCTACGACCTCAGCCGCGTCGGTCGTTACAAGCTCGACCGCAAGCTGGGCACCGAGATCGCCAAGCTCGACGAGCTGTTCGGCAAGGGCACCATCGAACTCGGTTCGTTCTTCAGCACCGACCAGGAAGACCCCAACCGTAAGGGCATCTTCTCGGACCCCGACGACGAGCACGTACTGCGCCCCAACGAGGTGCTCGCGGTCATCAGCTACATGCTGCACCTCGTCAAGCAAGAGCCCGGTTACCGCCTCGACGACCAGGACCACTTCGCCAACCGCCGCATCCGCAGCGTGGGCGAGCTGATCCAGAACCAGGTCCGCATCGGCCTCAGCCGTATGGAGCGTGTTGTCCGCGAGCGCATGACCACCCAGGACGTGGAGGCCATCACGCCCACCACGCTGGTCAACATCCGCCCGGTGGTCGCTGCCATCAAGGAGTTCTTCGGTACTTCGCAGCTGTCGCAGTTCATGGACCAGGTCAACCCGCTGTCGGGCCTCACGCACCGCCGCCGTCTGTCGGCCCTCGGGCCGGGCGGTCTGTCGCGTGAACGTGCAGGCTTCGAAGTCCGCGACGTGCACTTCAGCCACTACGGCCGCATGTGCCCGATCGAGACCCCGGAAGGCCCCAACATCGGTCTGATCGGTGCGCTCTCCACCTTCGCCCGCGTCAACCCGTACGGCTTCATCGAGACGCCCTACCGCGTCGTCGAGCACGGCCGGGTCACTGGCGAGATCCGCTACATGGCCGCCGACGAGGAAGAGAACTACGTCGTCGCCCAGGCCAACACGGCCATCAACGAGGACGGCAGCCTGAAGGGCCCCCGCGTCCTCGTGCGCCGCAGCCCGCAGGGTGCCAGCCTCGAGGATCTGCGCAAGATGCTCGAAGCCGAGAGCTTCTTCGCGTCCACCACCGACATCGCGTCGGTGCCCACCGAAGAAGTGCAGCTGATGGACGTCAGCCCGAAGCAGATCGTGTCGGTCGCCACCGCACTCATCCCCTTCCTCGAGCACGACGACGCCAACCGCGCCCTGATGGGTGCCAACATGCAGCGCCAGGCCGTGCCGTTGGTGCGTGCCGAGGCGCCGTACATCGGTACCGGCATCGAAGACCGCGCCGCCCGCGACGCCGCCGACCTGATCCAGGCCACCGGCGACGGCGAGGTGATCGAGGTCAGCGGCGCCAGCATCACGGTCAACTACAAGGACGGCGGCAAGCGGGTGTACCCGCTCAGCAAGTTCCGTCGCAGCAACCAAGACACCTGCATCAACCACCGCGTCCGCGTGGTGGAGGGTGAGCATGTCGTCAAGGGCACCATCCTGGCCGACGGCCCCAGCACCGATCACGGCGAGCTGGCCCTGGGCAAGAACCTGCTCGTGGCCCTGATGCCGTGGGAGGGCTACAACTTCGAGGACGCCATCATCCTCAGCGAGCGCCTGGTGAAGGACGACGTACTCACGTCCATCCACATCCATGAGCACGAAGTCGATGCGCGCGACACCAAGCTCGGGCCGGAAGAGATCAGCCGCGACATCCCCAACCTCAGCGACGACATCCTGCGCGACCTCGACGACCGCGGCATCATCCGCATCGGTGCCGAGGTCGGCCCCGGCGACGTGCTGGTCGGCAAGGTCACGCCCAAGGGCGAGACCGAGCTCACCCCGGAAGAGCGCCTGCTGCGTGCCATCTTCGGTGAGAAGGCCCGCGAGGTTCGCGACACCAGCCTGAAGGTGCCCCACGGCGAGTCCGGCAAGGTCATCGACGTCAAGGTCTTCACCCGTGAGGACGGCCACGAGCTGCCCCCGGGCGTCAACCAGCTGGTCCGGGTGTACGTGGCGCAGAAGCGCAAGATCAGCGTCGGCGACAAGCTCGCCGGCCGCCACGGCAACAAGGGCGTCATCTCCAAGATCCTGCCCATCGAGGACATGCCGTACATGGCCGACGGCACCGCCGTCGACATCATCCTCAACCCGCTCGGCGTGCCGTCCCGCATGAACGTCGGTCAGGTCCTCGAAGCTCACCTCGGCTATGCCGCCCGTTGGGGTTGGCACGATGCCAAGAACAACGTCGAGGTCGGCGACGCCCCCATCCGGGGCACCGAGTACAAGACGCGTGCCATCACCAAGCCCAGCACGTTCATCGCCACCCCGGTGTTCGACGGCGCTCACTGGGACGAAGATGAGGCTGCCGGCAAGCACCCCACCATCCAGAGCATCTTCGAGAACCTCAACCCGGAGTCGGTCGATGGTGTGCGCCTCATCCAGCGCGACGGCAAGACCCCGTTGTACAACGGTCGCACCGGCCTGGTGTACGACAACCCGGTCACCGTTGGCTACATGTACATCATCAAGCTCGCCCACATGGTGGACGACAAGATCCACGCCCGTTCCACTGGTCCGTACAGCATGATCACCCAGCAGCCGCTCGGTGGTAAGGCGCAGTTCGGCGGCCAGCGCTTCGGTGAGATGGAAGTGTGGGCCCTCGAGGCCTACGGCGCGGCGTACTGCTTGCAGGAACTGCTCACCATCAAGTCCGACGACGTGCTCGGCCGCGTGAAGGTGTACGAGGCCATCGTCAAGGGCGAGAACATCCCCGAGCCGGGCATTCCCGAGAGCTTCAAGGTGCTCATGAAGGAAATGCAGGCACTTTGCCTCAACGTCGAGGTCCTTGCCAGCGACGGCAGCGAGATCGAGATGCGTGAGATGGACGAAGACGTGTTCCGTACCGCAGAGGAACTGGGCATCGATATCAGCCGCAACGAGCGCGGCACCGACGAAGACGACCGCGAGCGTGAGGCACGTCGTGCTTCCCGCACGAGCGGCTACTGAGGAAGGGCCTCAACATGCTTGACGTCAACATGTTCGATCAGCTGAAGATCGGTCTCGCCACGGCCGACCAGATCCGCCTGTGGTCCCACGGTGAGGTGAAGAAGCCCGAGACCATCAACTACCGCACGCTGCGTCCTGAGAAGGACGGCCTGTTCTGCGAGAAGATCTTCGGGCCCACCCGCGACTGGGAGTGCTACTGCGGCAAGTACAAGCGCGTGCGCTTCAAGGGCATCGTCTGCGAGCGCTGTGGTGTGGAAGTCACCCGCAGCAAGGTTCGCCGCGAGCGCATGGGCCACATCGAGCTCAGCGCGCCCGTCGTCCACATCTGGTACCTGCGCGGTACCCGTAGCTGGTTGGCGTACCTGCTGGCCGGCCTCGAGCCCAAGGAAGAGCTCAAGGCCAAGCAGCTGGAGAAGGTCATCTACTTTGCCGCCAACCTGGTCACCTGGGTCGACGAGGACAAGCGCCACGCCGACCTCTCCAGCCTCGAGGCCGAGTACATCGAAGAGCGCGATGCCATCCGCAAGGAACTGGAAATCGCGATCGACCGGCGCTTCAAGGAGCTGGAAGACGACGCAGCGAAGAGCGAGGCCGATGGGGCCGGTTCTGCCGACGCCCGCAAGATCAAGACCGTCGCCGAGAAGGAGATGGCCAGCATCCGCGAGCGCTACGAGCTGGAGCTGGATCTCCTCGCCCGTACGTGGGACGAGTTCCGCAGCCTGCACTCGCGCCTGATCATCGACGACGAACTGCTGTGGCGTGAGCTGCGCGATCGTTTTGGCGACTACTTCGAGGGTGGCACCGGCGCCGACGCGATCAAGTCGCTCATCGACCGCATCGACTTCGATGTGGAAGAAGAGAAGCTCCGCGGGGCCATCGACCACAACTCCAGTGGCCGCAAGCCGCTGTCGGCCCAGCGCCGCCAGAAGGCCATCAAGCGCCTCAAGATCGTTGCCTCGTTCAACCAGCGCGACGAGCACGGTCGTCGCCTCAACGACCCGAAGGCCATGATCCTCGACGTTGTGCCGGTGATCCCGCCGGAACTGCGCCCGATGGTGCAGCTCGACGGTGGCCGTTTCGCCACCTCCGACCTCAACGACCTGTACCGCCGCGTGATCAACCGCAACAACCGGTTGAAGCGACTGCTGGACCTGGGCGCACCCGAGATCATCGTCAACAACGAGAAGCGCATGCTGCAGGAGGCCGTCGACGCGTTGTTCGACAACGGTCGCCGTGGTCGCCCGGTCACCGGGCCGGGCAACCGCCCGCTGAAGTCGCTCTCCGACATGCTCAAGGGCAAGCAGGGCCGGTTCCGTCAGAACCTGCTCGGCAAGCGCGTCGACTACTCGGGCCGTTCGGTCATCGTCTGTGGCCCCACGCTCAGGCTGCACCAGTGCGGCCTGCCCAAGCTGATGGCCCTCGAGCTGTTCAAGCCGTTCGTGATGAAGCGCCTGGTGGATCTCGAGCTGGCGCAGAACATCAAGAGCGCCAAGCGCATGGTCGAGCGCCGTCGTGCCCAGGTGTGGGACGTCCTCGAAGACGTCATCAAGGAACACCCGGTCATGCTCAACCGTGCACCAACGCTGCACCGTCTGGGCATCCAGGCCTTCGAGCCGGTGCTGGTCGAGGGTAAGGCCCTGCAGCTGCACCCGCTGGTCTGCACCGCCTTCAACGCCGACTTCGACGGCGACCAGATGGCCATCCACGTGCCGTTGTCGGCAGAAGCGCAGGCCGAGGCCCGCGTGCTGATGCTCAGCTCCAACAACATCCTGTCGCCGGCTTCGGGCCGCCCGATCGTGACCCCCAGCCAGGACCTGATCATCGGTGGCTACTACCTCACCGAGAACCGGATCGACGCCAAGGGTTTCGGCCGAGTGTTCCGTCACCTGTGGGAAGTCCTGCGTGCGGTCGACGAAGGCAGCCTGCACCTGCATGCGCTGATCACCCTGCGTCGTCCGGCCATCGCCGGCCGCGAGGCCGACACGTTCGAAACCACGGCCGGTCGCCTGCTGTTCGAAGAGGCCCTCCCCGTCGACTACACCTCCCGCTTCGGTCACATCAATGCCGTGATCAAGAAGAAGGAGATGGGTGTCATCGTCGAGCGCCTGTCGGACCACTACGCCAAGGGCGTGGTCGCCAGCTCGCTCGACGCGATGAAGAACCTCTGCTACCGCTACGCATCGCAGAGCGGCCTGACGGTCAGCATCGACGACGTCAAGACCCCGAAGCTCAAGCGCGAGATCCTCGACAAGCACGAGGCGCAGGCCGAGAAGGTGGAGAGCCAGTTCAAGCGAGGCATCATCACCGACGGCGAGCGCCGCCAGCAGGAAGTTCGCATCTGGACCGACGCCACCGCCGAAGTTCAGAAGGCGATGGAAGTCGAGTTCAAGGCTGCCAAGTTCAACCCGATCGACATGATGGTCGGCTCGGGTGCTCGCGGCAACATGACGCAGATGCGTCAGATCGCCGGCATGCGCGGCCTGGTGGCGAACCCTCGTGGTGACATGATTCCTCGCCCGATCAAGAAGAACTTCCGTGAGGGTCTCGAGACGCTCGAGTACTTCATCGCCACGCCTGGTGCCCGTAAGGGCCTGGTCGATACGGCGCTGCGTACCGCCGACTCGGGTTACCTCACCCGTCGCCTGGTCGACGTGGCGCAGGAGCTCATCGTGCGTGAGCCGGATTGCGGCAGCAACCTGGGTCTGTGGATCGAGAACGTCGAGCCCGACACGGCCAACCGCCGCAGTCACCTGGAGACCAAGCTGTTCGGCCGTGCGCTGTCCGCAGACGTCACCTTGGCCGATGGCACCGTCTACCCGCGCAACATGATGGTGGGCGACATCGAGATGGCCGCCCTGCGTGACGATCCGAAGATCACCCGCATCCGCGTTCGTTCGGTCGTCACCTGCGACGCCGAGCTGGGCGTGTGCGCATTGTGCTACGGCCGTTCGCTGGCCACCGGCAAGAGCATCGAGCTCGGCGAGGCCGTCGGCGTCATTGCTGCCCAGTCCATCGGCGAGCCCGGTACCCAGCTGACGATGCGTACCTTCCACACCGGTGGTGTGGCTGGTAAGGACATCGCCGGCGGTCTGCCCCGCGTGGTCGAACTGTTCGAGTCCCGTACCCCGCGTGGTTCGGCCCGTCTGGCCCGTGCCACCGGCGTCATCCGCATCAGCGACGACGAGGGCAAGGGCATTCCCATCACGGTCATCGACGAGCAGGGTGAAGAGCACCAGATCATCCTCCCGACGGGCAGCCGCCCGATCGTGGTCGATGGTCAGGACGTCAAGGCTGGCGACCCGATCACCGACGGTCCCTTCGATCCGAAGGAACTGATGGAGATCAAGGGCATCCGCGAGACCCAGCTGTACCTCGTCGAAGAGGTGCAGAAGGTGTACCGCGACCAGGGTGTGTCCATCAGTGACAAGCACATCGAGCTGATCGTGCGTCAGATGACCCGTCGTATCGGCGTGCAGGAGCCCGGCGATACCGGCTTCCTGCCCGGCGAGCGTGCCGACGCCAAGGTGTTCCGCGACACCAACCGTCGCATGGTCGAGGAAGGCAAGAAGCCCGCCGAGGGCCGCCCCGAGATCATGGGTATCACCAAGGCGTCGCTGGCCACCGAGAGCTGGCTGTCCGCAGCCTCCTTCCAGGAGACCACCCGGGTGCTCACCGAGGCCGCCATCGACGGCAAGGGCGACAGCCTGCTCGGCCTGAAGGAGAACATCATCATCGGCAAGCTCATCCCGGCCGGTACCGGCATGATGCGCTACCGCGAGTTCAACGTCGAGGCGCCCGACTACCAGCCGATGGCCTACTTCAGCAGCGAAGCTGCCGAAGACCCGGCTGCCTGGTTGAGCAACATCCACGGTACGTACAGCACCGACGAGCCCGAGCCGGCCGTCGAGGGCTGATCAACACGGTCAGCAAGTAGTGAAGTGTGGTGAAGTGGCCCGGGGTTCGCCCCGGGCCACTTCGCGTCCCACCCGAGTGCCACGCCGCCATCCGAGTGCCTGGCCGCCATCCGAGTGCCTGGCCGCCATCCGAGTGCCTACTCGCATCCCGGGGTGCGAGTTGGCACTCGGATCCCGGTGGATTACGCGCAGGGGCATGGCCCGCCCAACATGAAGTGGGCGCCAGCTGAGCTGGCTACCACTCGATGGTGGCGTCGCCGTGGGTGCGCGCGTACTCGGTGAGGCCGTCGTCCTTGGTCACCAGCGTCAGCTGGTTGTGGACGGCCGTGGCGTAGATGATGCGGTCGGCGTGATCGCCGGTGAATTCGTCGAGCTGCGCTGCGGCGACGGCGACCGCGGGCGTCAACTCGGCGATGGTGACGATGCCGTCGGCCAGCAGGTCGTGCACCCAGATCTGGGTGGGCCGGTCGAGCGCGACCGTGCCCTGGTCGACGAGCATGGCCAATTCCCAGACGGAGATTGCACTCAGGAACAGCAGTGGCGCACCGTCGATGGCCCGACGTGCGCGGGCCGACAGCCGATCTGAGCCGGCCTGCCACCACAGCAGGGCGTGCGTGTCGAGCAGCAGCGGCTCAGCCATCCCACCCGTCCTCGCCGGCGGTGGCCACCGAGAAGTAGGTGTCGTCATCGTCGGCGAGCAGGGTGACCGACCCGGCGCCCACCGCGACGGGCTCGATGGGTACGACTCGCGCCACCGGCACGCCGTGCTTGGTGATCACCAACGAGCGGTGGGTGGTGGCCACCTCGTCGAGCAGGGCCAGGCAGCGGGCCTTGAACGCACTGGCCGGTACGATCGGTTCGGACATGCCGATCAGCCTACGGCGTTCAGACCATGGTCATCTGCCTATGGTCATACTTTCTGCGCGATGTGCTGCCCGAATGCGCTACCCAGGTTGTCGCTCCTGAACGCGTACCCATAGCATTGCGGGGTCCTATCAAGCATGAGGTAAACGCGTGCCCACAATTCAGCAGCTGGTCCGTCAAGGGCGCAGTACCAAGTTCACGAAGACGAAGACGCCGGCCCTCAAGGGTTCGCCGCAGCGTCGTGGTGTGTGCACCCGTGTGTACACCAACACCCCGAAGAAGCCGAACTCGGCACTTCGCAAGGTGGCCCGCGTGCGCCTCACCTCCGGTGTCGAAGTCACCGCCTACATCCCGGGCGAAGGTCACAACCTGCAGGAGCACAGCATCGTGCTCGTGCGTGGTGGCCGTGTGCGCGACCTTCCCGGTGTGCGCTACAAGATCATTCGCGGCGCGCTCGACGCTGCCGGCGTGAAGAACCGCAAGCAATCCCGCAGCCGCTACGGCGCCAAGATGGCCAAGTAAGGAAGACGTACCATGCCCCGTAAAGGTCCTGCCCAACGTCGCGAGCTCATGCCCGACCCCATCTACCGTTCGCTCCTCGTCACTCAGCTGGTCAACAAGGTCATGCTGCACGGCAAGCGTTCGGTTGCCGAGAAGATCGTGTACGACGCGCTGAAGATGGTGGAAGAGAAGTCGGGCGCCGAGCCCATCGCCACCCTCAAGCGTGCCATTGACAACATCAAGCCCCCGCTCGAGGTGCGTAGCCGCCGCGTCGGTGGCGCCACCTACCAGGTGCCCGTCGAGGTTCGTCCCCGCCGTGCCAGCACCCTGTCGGTGCGCTGGTTGGTCGACTTCAGCCGCAAGCGCCGCGAGAAGACGATGGCCGAGTGCCTCGCCGGCGAGCTGCTCGATGCCGCCAACGGTCTCGGCGCCAGCATCAAGAAGCGCGACGACATGCAGAAGATGGCCGAGAGCAACAAGGCGTTCGCCCACTACCGCTGGTAGTCGGTCGCTGCCATTGGCAGCAGCACCGAAGTCTGCAACGAACCCGCCCTTCGGGGCGGGTTCGTTCGTTTTAGAGGTCAATGGGCAGCGAGCTGCTTGCGCAGGCGCCGGGCGAGACTGGTGGCGCCCATCGCACTGCCGGTGGTGACCGTCAGGTGGCCCATCTTGCGGCCGGCGCGCGGCGCGGCTTTCCCGTACAGGTGCAGGTGCGCAGATGGGTGCGACAGCGCCTTCTCCCACTCTGGTTCGCCATCGGCCCACAGGTCACCCAACAGGTTCACCATCGCGACACCGGGAACGACCAGTTTGGTCTCACCGAGTGCCAGCCCGCACACCGCCCGCACCTGCTGTTCAAACTGTGAGGTGAGGCAGGCGTCGAGCGTGTAGTGACCGCTGTTGTGCGGCCGCGGGGCAAGCTCGTTGACCAGTACGTCGCGGCCGACCACGAACATCTCGACGGCCATGACACCGACGAAGCCGAGCTCTTCGGCAATGTAGGTGCACAGCTCGGCAGCGTCGGCGTGGCTGCTGCCCGGCAGGTTGGCGGGCGTGTAACTGACGTCGAGGATGCCGTGGATGTGCTGGTTCTGCGAGACCGGATAGCAGGCGATGCGGCCGTCAGCGGTGCGCGCAAGCACGACCGACAGTTCGCGGTCGAGGGCCATGCGCTGCTCGAGTACGCAGGGAACACGACCCAGCTCCTGCCAGGCAGCGGCGAGGTCGTCGTACGACGGACAGCGCACCTGGCCCTTGCCGTCGTACCCGAGGCGAGCCGTCTTGAGGATGGCCGGGAACGTGAACCCGACTGCCGCGTCGATGTCGGTCGCGTCGGCGATGATCACGTAGGGGGCGACGCTGACGCCGATGTCCTCGAGGAACTGCTTTTCAGCGATGCGGTCCTGGCAGATCGCGATAGCCGCGGGAGACGGGTGCACGAGCACGTGCTCGGCAAGTTGCTCCATCGCGGTGGCGGGTGCGTTCTCGAATTCGGTAGTGACGACAGCGCACGTGGCAGCGAGTTGCTCGAGCGCAGCCGGGTCGTCGTAGGCGGCAACCAGGTGGACGTCGGCGACCTTGCCGGCAGGGGCATCAGGGTCGGGTTCGACGACGGTGGTGCGGTAGCCCATCGTGCGCGCGGCCATGACGAAGTAGCGGCCCAACTGGCCGCCACCAAGGACACCCAGCATTGCGGGGGGCGTGATGGCGTGGTGCTCGACGGTGGTCATGCGGGCGGCAGAGTGCTGTTGGCGGCGTCGTGGTGGCGGCGGCTGCGGTACTCGGCCAGGCGGGTGGCGAGGGCTTCGTCGGTGGCTGCCAACAAAGCGACGGCGAACAGGGCGGCGTTGGTTGCACCGGCCTCGCCGATGGCGAAGGTGGCCACGGGCACACCGGCCGGCATCTGCACGATCGAGTAGAGGCTGTCCTGGCCGCCGAGGTGGCGGCTGGGCACTGGCACGCCCAGCACCGGCACGGTGGTCTTGGCGGCGAGCATGCCGGGCAGGTGGGCGGCGCCGCCGGCGCCGGCGATGATGGCGCGCAGACCACTGGCGGCAGCGTTCTCGGCGAAGGCGAACATCTCGTCGGGCATACGGTGTGCGGACAGCACCTGGGCCTCGTGGGCGACGCCGAACTCGTGCAGCACCTCGGCCGCCTTGCTCATGGTCGGCCAATCGCTGGCCGACCCCATCACGATGGCGACGAGGTGTGTGCTCACGTCACCAGTCTGCCCGATGGGCGGCCGATCGCCCGCCCCCGCCTTCGCAGGGCTGCCTCGCCGACCGGGAACATGCCGATCTTCCCGACCCCTGTGTTCGATTTCGAATTGCGCGGCGGGTGGGCGGGCAGGGCGGCGACAGGTGGCCTGGCGGCCTGCGGGGCCTGCGGGGCCTGCGGGGTCAGACGAGGGCGCCGGCGCGTTCGCCGTCGACCACGGCTGCGTGGGCACGGCGGGGGGCGACGCAATCGCCGACTCGTTGCACGCTGACCCCGGCCGCCTTCAAGTCGTTGTACAGCCACTCCACCGGGTTGGGCGGCACGGCGAGCACCACCCAGTCGGGGCGGCGGGTCTGGTTGGCGCCGGTGGGGTGGTGCAGCAGTGTCAATTCGCCGCCGGCGAAGCCCATCGGCACCAGGTCGGTGGATTGCACGATGCCCTTCGCATGGGCCCGCATCCACCAGTTCTCCATGTCCAGTGTGATGCCCAGGTCCTGGCCCACGACCATGCCGGGTGTGACGATCTCGACCTGGCAGCCACGGTCGGCCAGCAGCTCGGCGACGGAGGTGGCGTGGTGGAACCCGATCTCGTCGACCACGACCACGTCGCCGAACGGCTCGGCGGAGCCGTCGAGCACCTCGCGCACGTCGGCAACCTGCATGGCGTCGTCGGCAACCCACCACGGCCGACTGGGCTCGGCGCCCATCGCGACGATCACGCGGTCCGGGCGGCGTTCTTCCACCAGGCCCGGCCACACGCCCACCCCGTACTCGATGGTGACACCGAGCCGTAGGCACTCGTTGATCTGGTTGCGGATGATGTCGCCGAACTCGGCGCGGTTGGGCACGCTGGCCGCCAGGCGAACCTGGCCGCCGGGGACGGCTTCTTTCTCGCACACGGTGACCTGGTGGCCGGCACGGGCGGCGGAAATAGCGGCCTGCAGGCCCGCCGGCCCGGCGCCGACGACAAGCACCTGCTTGGGCTTCTTGGTGATGGCGACCCGCGGCTCGGCCTCGCGACCCGTGCGCGGGTTCTCGATGCAGCCCAGCCAGCGGTTGAGGCCCATACGGCCGACGCATTCCTGGTTGCACGAAAGGCACAGGCGGATGTCGTCAGTGGCACCGGCGCGGGCCTTGGCCGCGAAGTCGGGGTCGGCTATCTGGCCGCGCACCACGCCGACGAGGTCGCAGTGGCCCTCGGCGAGCGCACGTTCGGCCTGCAGCGGGTCCTTGAAGCGGCCGACGCCGACGACCGGCAGATCAACCGCCTTGCGGAACGCGGAGGGGATGAACAGCGCGTAGCCGGGCGGGATGTGCATGCTCGCTTCGATCATGAACAGGCTGGCGGTAGCGACACCGATGGACGTGTTGATGTAGTCGACCTGGCCGGTGGCCTCGGCGATCTGCGCAACACGCACGGCATCGTCGATGGTGGTGCCGCCCTCGATCAACTCGTCGCCGCACAGGCGCACGCCCAGGGCGAGACGGTTGCCGATCACCTTGCGCACGGCAGCCACGATCTCGGTGAACAGCCGCGCCCGATTCTCGATGCTGCCGCCGTACTCGTCGATGCGCTTGTTGGTGGCCTGACTGAGGAAGCCGCGCACGATGGAGCTGTGCGAGCACTGCAGTTCGATACCGTCGAAGCCGCCCTCGGCACAGTGTTCGGCGACGAGCGCGTAGCCGGCGACGATCTCGTCGATCTCGGCATGCGTGACGGCCTTGGGCACCTCGCGGAACAACGGGTCGGCGACGGCCGAGGGCGCCCACACCGGCAGGCGCGAGTACATCGACGACGCCTGGCCGCCATTGTGATTGATCTGGGCGAAGATGGGCACCCGATGGCGGTGCACGGCCTCGGTGATGGCCTTGTAGCCGGGGATGACATCGCGGTGAAAGCCGTGGATCAGCTTCTCGTATGGCCAGTCGGTGGGGTGCGTGCTGTGTTCTTCGGTGATGATCAGCCCGGCGCCACCGGCGGCACGCGCCGCGTAGTAGGCGGCGTGCTGCTCGGTGGGCTTGCCGTCGCGCGCGTAGTTGGTGAGGTGCGCGCTGAACACGATGCGGTTGCGGGCTGTGACCGGGCCCAGCTGCAAGGGCGTCCACAGGTACCGATACGACATAGGCACACTCTACGAAGCGTGCCGCACAGTGAGAAACTGTGCGGCACGCGTCGCACCCATCGATGGGGGTTCGTCAGTAGCGCAGCACGGCGGCGAGACGATCGTGATCGGCGAGTTCACCGTCGGGCAGGATCATCGCGTCGCCGCCCATGCGCAGCACCGTCTCGATCAGATCGTCGACGGCGTCGTCGAGCACGTCGGGTGATTCGATGTCGAGGGCGACCTGCAGCCGTCCGCCGGAGAGCCGCGCCGGATAGTCGAACGTCTCCTCGACGAGGAGCAGTTCGATGCGGCCTTCCTGCGCGAGTTCCCACACCTCGTCGATCCCACCGGCGTAGCGCCGCGCGCTGCGGGCTTGTTCCAGGTTCTGGCGGGCGCGTTGGTGGTCCCGCTCGAGCCACGCCGAGATCTTCGGCCAGGCCTGTGCGTGGATGTCTGTCCAGCCGCTGCGGTCGTGGTTTCCAGCCAGCGTGCCGACCACGCTGAGCCGGTCGAGCTTGAGGATCTCGCGCAGTGACCGCTCCACCCCGGCCAGCACGGTGGGCATCGGATACGCGGAGTGCTCCACGCGAACCGCGTGCGACACGGCTCGCGACCACTGCGCCAGGGTCTGGCCCTCCTCCCGGGACAGCGGCCAGACCTGAGCGCGTTCTTCGGCGAGACGGTGCTGGTCGCCGACGAGCAGGCGGGCCATGTGGTCGCTGACCGTGATGACCCGGAACACAGCAGTGCGAGCGGCATCGGCCACCATGTCGCGAGTGGCGAACGAGGTGTCGACGAACTGTCGCGGCTTGACCGTGCGGCCCAGCCGCACCACAGCGGTGTAGCCGGGGGATACGCAGATCGCGACGGCAGCAGTCGTGCGTTCGGCGGTGCAGTCGTTGACTGTGCGGTGGAGGCTGTTGAGGATCTGCGTGCGCAGATCGTCATCGATGTCGCCGGCGAGGCGACGGTTTACCGCATCGCACAGCTGCGCCAGCCCGGCGATGTCGTCGGGCAGCATGTTGGTGCCGGGGGTCGTCGGGTGCAGCAGGGTCACGCAGGGGTAACCCGTCTGGCTTTGGATCTCGGCAAGTAGTGCTCGGTTCATCGTGTGGCTCCTTCGGTGTCCTGGTGGGTGGGGGAGATGACATGGCCGGCCGGGTGTGGGTTGCCGCCGGCGGGCGTGGCCTTGCGGTCGAGCCATCGCTGCACGGCGGGCAGCAGCGTCGCCAGACCGATGGCACCAGCGAGCGCCACCGAGACGCCAATCACGGTGCGTCCGCCCACGAACGCCACGACCAGCGCACCGCCGATCACCATCGACAGGCCGGACACCGCCAGCGCGATCCGGCCCGAGGTGTTGCCCGAGACCGCGGTCGCGGCGGTGGCTGCTTTCGAGGTTGTGCGATCGAGAGCACGTTCGGCCCACGCGAACTCGGTGGCGAGGATTGCGAAGCCGAGGATGATGACGATGATGCCAGGGCCAGGGAGGACGAGCATCGAGATGCCGGCGCCGAGCACGGCCAGGCCGAACAGCAGCACGACCAGGCGCTTGCTGTGCCGGGCGAACCAGCGGATGAAGTCGGTGGGTGAGTGCAGATCGATTGCCATGAGGACCTTTCGACGAACGAGTGGTTCAGTCGAAGGTCTCTCCCGCTCCGCAGTGCGGAACGACCACAACCGGGTGAGCAAAAGGCTCACCGTGATGACGGCAGTGATTCGGCACCGACCGGCTGGCCGAGCGGCACCGGGGATACTCCCCTTCAGGCGGGTACTCTACCCGGCCCTCAGCACCCTGTCACCGCGCGCGGGCCAGTTCACTTGGCGTTCATCGGCGGGCGTTGTAGTGCCGGAACATCCAGTAGGTGAGGGCCACCAGCCCGGCCGCCGCAATGGTGCCGAGGACCTTCCAGCCGCGCTTTGGGCTGGCCCAGACCTTCCACCGGTGCTCCGCGACCTGGTAGGCGAAGGTGACCGCGCCCACCGCGATGGTGACGTGGAACAGTGCTGCCAGCGCGACGCCCACGATGCCACCGGCAGTTCGTGTGCCCTTCGGCCACAGCAGCGTCAACGGCAGTGGGATGAGGATGGCGAACACGCCACCGAATGCGAGTTCGGTGGTCCACTTCTGCCGGCCCATCCATGGCAGCCACGCACCTTGGTCGAACAGGTCGAGGGTCGCGAACCAACCGAGCACGACGATCAGGAACAGCCCGGCGTAGCCGGCGAGCGCTCGCGCCTTCGACACCTTCCACGCGGTGGGCACGCTGACCGCGCTCCACACCATCCAGCGCCGCAGGAAGGGTGTCCCGAGGTCGGCCATCGCCGAGCGGAACACGCGGTCTGCCTGAAGCTGGCTGATGGGGGAGTCCGGCGTCTGCCAGTCTGGCGTGCCCGCCTTGCTGAACGGGGGCGTGAGCGCATCGTGTACGAGCGCGGCTGCAAGATGAGTACCGGTGCGCGGCACGAGCCACGTGAACAACTGCGGGACCGACGTGAGATCGGTGGTGAACGTGTCCTTGTCTCGCGGGACGACGATGTCGCCCAGTTCCTCGTCGCGGTAACCGAGGCGGCGCTCCATGTACCAGCAGTCCTGTGTCGTGTCCTCGACGTGGCGCAGGACGATGCTCCATCCGTCGTCGGGCGCGTCGGGGTTGAAGAACTTCTCGAGTTGCTTCTCGAACTCCATTGGCACATGATCGCGCGAACGAAGCGGGTCGCGATTCCTGCAACAATTTCGCCATGGCTGACATGAACATGACCGAAGCGGAACGCAGCGAGTTTCTTGCCGATGTGCGCGTGGGTGTGCTGGCGATCGAGCACCCCGGGCACGGCCCGCTGGCGCTGCCCATCTGGTACCAGTGGCAGCACGGCCAAGTCCTCATCAGCATGGACAGCGACTCGCTGAAGGCCCGCTTGTTGCGTGCCGCCGGCCGGGCGACGATGACCGTGCAGACGGAGACCGCGCCGTACAAGTACGTCAGCGTCGAGGGCCCGGTGGCCGTGGCGCACGAGGATCGCGACGGCCTGGAGATGGCCAGCCGCTACCTGGGGCCCGAGCTGGGCAAGTGGTACGCCGAGGCCAATCCCAGCACTGAGCAGTCGGTGATCGTGCGGCTCACGCCGGAGAAGTGGCGCACCTGCGACTTCGGCAAGGGCATGTAGTCGGGTCTCAGAACAGCCAGTCCTGGGTACCGGCGGCTCATGGACATCACTCGCAATGACGACGGCTCGCTGACAGTACAAGTGGAGCCGGTCGCCCTGGCCCCGGACGAGACGGCCGAGGCGGGCGTTGTGATGGCCGCCGTCACGACCGAGAAGGTGCTGCGGCCCGGAGAGGGCGGCTACATCGAAGCGCTGGCCGAATGGGACGCGCAACAGCACCCGGACCGAGGCGAGGCCGTGTCAACCGCGTCCGGTCGGGAAGAGGCGATGATCGTGGTGCACGCGGTGTCCGAGGATCCCAAGCACGTGGCCGAGGCCGTCGATTCGCTCAACGATGCGGACGCGAGCGCCGAGGCATTGCGCCACGTTCTGGTTGGAGGCACGCCGTCGGTGCGGGCATTCGCGAACGAGGTCGCCGCCGCCGAGGGCGGCGACGAGCTTGCCCCGTACCAGGCAACGAAGATCATCGGACAGGTGCTGGCGGAGATCGACGGTCGCCCGGAGTAAGCAGGAACGAAGTCTTGACGCGTATCGCGCGGCAGCGCGCGGGGCCCGCGTAAGGTGGCCGCGTGCAGGAACTCAACGGCAAGGTCGCAGTCATCACGGGTGGTGGCAGTGGCATCGGTCGCTCCCTCGCTCACGCGTTCGCCGCGCAAGGCATGAGGGTCGTCTTGGCGGATGTCAACGAGATCAGCATGCGCGCGGTGGAAGCAGAACTGGCCGAGGGTGGCACGGAGGTGCTGCCAGTAGTGTGCGACACGTCCCTGGAAGCCAGCGTGCAGTCGCTCGCGCAGCTCACGCTCGAGCGGTTTGGCGCCGCACACGTGCTGTGCAACAACGCAGGTGTCGCCGGCAAGGGCGACCCGTGGAGCGGGCCGATGAGCTCGTGGGACTGGGTTGTGGGCATCAACCTCTACGGCGTCGTCCACGGCATACGGGCCTTCCTGCCGATCATGCAGGACCAGGGTGAGGGCCACATCGTCAACACCGCATCGATGGCCGGCCTGCTCGCCCTTCCCGGCGCGGCCGCGTACAACGCGACCAAGACCGCAGTGGTCGCACTCACCGAGGGGTTGTACCTCGAGATGAAGGGCATCGGTTCGCCGGTTGGCGTCAGCGTGCTGTGCCCTGGCTTCGTGCGCACAAACCTGGTCACGGGGCAGCAGTGGCAGGACCGCCTCGGCCCGGAGCCGCCGGTCACCACTAATCCCATCGGGCAGATGATCGAGACGATGCTCACCGAAGGCGTCGAGAACGGCGTCGATCCGGCAGGCATTGCCGAGCAGGTGCTCGACGCCATCCTCACCGACCGCTTCTGGATCCTCACCCACCCCGAGATGCGCCAGGCGCCGGTGGAGCGCATGCTGCGCGCCGCCGCGCAGGAGAACCCCGCGTGACAAAACCACCCCGCAAGGGCGGCACGCGCACGTCTGCGTTTGGTGTGGGCAAACGTGAGGGGCACGACTCCTCGCCGTTCTACGAACGCTTCCACGCGCCGGAGATCTCCACCGACACCACCATCGGCAGCACTGAACGGGTGGACCGCATCATCGTCGGTGATGCGCGTGATATGCGCGACGTCGCCGACAACTCGGTCGCACTGGTTGTCACGTCACCGCCGTACTTCGCTGGTAAGGCATACGAGGAAGCGTTGGGTGAGGGGCACATCCCTGCCAACTACGTCGAGTACCTGGTGATGTTGCGCGATGTGTTCGCCGAGTGCGCGCGTGTGCTGCAGCCCGGCGGCCGTATCGCGGTCAATGTGGCCAACCTTGGCCGGCGCCCCTACCGCTCGCTCGCCGCCGATGTCACCACCATCCTGCAGGATGAACTGCGCCTGCTGCTGCGCGGCGAGATCGTGTGGGTGAAGCAGCGCGGCGCGGCCGGCAACTGCGCGTGGGGCAGCTTCCAGCGGCCGGGGAACCCTGTGCTGCGCGACCTCAGCGAGCGGGTGATCATCGCCTCCAAGGGCCGTTTCGACCGCGCGCCCGACGCGAAGGAGCGCGCCAAGCGCGGTATGCCGTCGGTCAGCACGATGAGCCGCGACGAGTTCATGGAAGCCACCGTCGACGTGTGGGAGATACCGCCGGAGAGCGCGGCGCGTGTCGGTCATCCGGCGCCGTTCCCCGTCGCATTGCCTGAGCGATTGATCCACATGAACACCTACGAGGGCGAGCTGGTACTCGACCCGTTCATGGGCTCGGGCACCACAGCCGTCGCCGCTGTGCGCACCGGCCGCCACTTCATCGGTTACGACACGGACCCCGGCTATGCCGCTGCCGCGATGGCCCGCGTGGCAGGCGAGTCGCGGCAACCGCAGGTGCACCTGGCGGCCGGCTCCGGTCGGCTCACCGACCCGATGGTCGGCGGTTGGGCGGCCAAGGATCTGGCCAAATCGCTGCTCGCCGACGCCGGCTACACCGACGTCACCGATGAGGGCAAGGTGCTACCGGGCGTCGAGCCCACCCTCGCCGCGGTCGACCCGAAGGGCCGCCGCTGGTGGTTCGAGGTCGTCGGCGGCCGCACGACCAACCGGCCGGGAGCGCAGCGCATCGAACTGCTCTGGCGGGCCATCGCCAAGGGCGCGGTCGTGCGCGAGGCCGACCCGACAGCTCGCTACGGAGTCCTCACCACCGGCCTGCCCGCGTCGGCATCCGGGGGCAGCGCGCTGAAGGCGGTCACCGGCGCCAAGAAGCCAGTGGCGGTGGTAGTCGACGTGACGGCCGACGACGCGGTTGCTCGGTTGCGTGCAGCCAGCCGCTGAACCCGACCTCGGCGCTGACCATGCGGTCTAGAACAGCAGCTGGCTCACCGTGTGGATGAGCAGGCCGGCGAGGCCGCCGACGAGCGTGCCGTTGATGCGTATGAACTGCAGGTCGCGACCTACCTGCAGCTCGAGCCGGTCTGCGGTGGACTTGCCATCCCACTTCTGTACGGTCGAGCTGATGATCTCGGCCACTTCGCCGCGGTA
>Ga0105047_10001562_pt1 | contig 41110 bp, 23 predicted proteins | sample MAT04_FD_78384 | JGI IMG/M metagenome (GOLD analysis project Ga0105047, IMG submission 78384) | Freshwater microbial communities from Lake Fryxell liftoff mats and glacier meltwater in Antarctica - MAT-04 (megahit assembly) | ecosystem: Environmental > Aquatic > Freshwater > Ice > Liftoff...
CACGCCACGTTGATCCGTCGCCGGCGCCAGGGCCTTGATTCCCTGGTTGATGGCCGGACTGCCCGCCAACAGCTCCATGGTCTGCGTGCGGCCGCCATTGGATTGCAACGCGCCGAGCAAGGGATCGTCTGTCAACGAGTTAAAGAAGTTGTTATTCGAGCCGTAGACCGTGGTCGTGCGGATCAGATTCGCCTGGCCGGTCGCGTTGGCCGAGCCATCGGTTGAAGTATCGATCGCCACGTCGGATACGTCGGTGTCGCTCTGGCCAATGATGGAGTTGTTGATGACCGCGTTCGTTGGGGTCGTGGTAATGCCATAAATAAAAACGCCGCGCCCGCCCTGGGCTGCCGTGCCGGCGGTGATTGTGCTGTTCGTGATATTGAGGTTGCCGGCGAGGGTGAACACAGCGCCGCCCACCCCCTGGCCGGCCGTGGAAGCCGCGCCAAAGCCTGACCCACCACCACCGCCAATGGCGGAGTTGCTTACGAAGGTGCTGTTGGTGATGACGACCATGCCACCGAGGTTGAAGACAGCGCCTCCCAGACCGGCGCCACCGCCACCGCCGCCACCAGCGCCGCTATTACCGCCAAACAGCCCACCGGCGCCAGCGGTCGGGTGTCCGGTTTGATTGTCGTGGCCGGGGCCGCCGCCGCCGCCGCCGAACCCGCCATTTCCACCGGAATCGCCCTTAAAATTACTGTGGAACGATCCATATCCATCGGACCCGCCACTCCCGCCGCCGCCGCCGAATCCGCCTGCCCCGCCAGCCCCGACGAGGGAAATAACAATTTGATTTGCGCCACCACCGCCACCGCCACTGAATATTCCACCGCCCGCGCCGTTACTGCCATAGTAGGAACCGCCGGCGCCGCCGTTGGACCCACCGCCATTGCCACCGAAATGACCAGACCCGGTAGCGCCTGCGCCCCCCATGCCGCCGCCACCGTTGCCCTCGCCTTCGTTTCCAGAGCGGCTGCCGCCCACGCCTCCCTGAGCGGTGTTGCCCGTCAGCGTGCTGTTGAGGATCGTTACTGTTCCCTGATTGAAAATGGCGCCACCCATGCCTGCGCCGCCGCCGCCGCCCGAGCCGCTCCCACTGCCGCCAGCTCCGCCACGAGCAGCGCCGTCGCGGAGCGTCAGACTATTCAAAGTCAGATTGCCGGCAGCGTTCACATGGAACAGGCGGAAATTGGACGCGCTGCTGCGCGCAATGGTAATACCCTGGTTCAAGCCGGTCTGGCCATCCAGGGTCATCGCCTTACTGACCAAAAACGCCGACGGACCGGCGACCGTTCCATTGTTGATGAAGGTCGTCAGATTAATTACGCCGCCGTCCAAGCCAGTCGCGAATTGAATGGTGTCGTTACTGCCGAAGCTCCCCTCCACCTGGCCAGCGTTGCTCGCGTCCGTGAGGCTGCCCTGATTGATCGACAGGATCGCTTCGCGAAGGGTGAGTTGATGATCGCCCGCGGTGGTGTTATCGGCGAGGCTGGTGACAACCAACGTGGCCAGCGCCAGGCGCTTCTCCAGGAACTCTCCTTGCGGCGCAAACCGTTGTAATGGCCCTCGGGACTTGCGGCGGCGCGCGGCGCGCGCGGCTCTCGACTCTGGACCGTAAACATCGCTCAGCCACTTCTTGAATGTCATCAACTGAATCTCTTAGGAGATGGAAGGTTCTCTGTTTTCTTTAGCCGTGTGACGGAGCGGCTCCGGCACAAGGTCCAGCACATTATCCGGCACGACAAACGAATCTGCGATCACGCGCGGCTGGTCGTTCATCAAATCGGGGCGCTGCACTCCAGGGAGCGTCTGCACGGCGAAGATTTCCTGGAGCGCGTCCTCAAACTTCACATAAGCAATCGTCTCGCCGGTCTGGATGTTCACCACCCAGACGCCACAGCAGCGTTCGTCCAGCGGCTGCTCGGCGATCGCGATTCCGCTGAAAACCGCGCTCTCGCGTACCTGCGACAGCCCAATAAAAGCCAACGGCCCGCAAAAGTCCAAACCGCGGGTGAAGCCCGGCAGCCTGGTCAGTTCTTCGTATTTTCCGGTCGCCGGATCGATCCAGCCGAAGCCACCGCTCCCGGACTGAAGGACCCACAACCGGCCGTCATACCAGCGCGGCGAGTGGGGCATCGACAGCCCCGAAGCGACCACTTCGCCCGTAGCGACTTCGAGCAGAACGCCGCCACTCTTTTTGTTGTCTCGCCAGCCGCCTGGCGTATCGGTCGTCCCCAGCGCGGTGACAAAGGCAGGCTGCCCCTCCACCACGCAGAGTCCATTCAGATGGCAGCGGTCTTCCGGCGCAAGCTCCGAGATGAACCGCGGCTTCCAGCGCGGCACAAAGCTATGGAAGTTGCTCCGCGTGCAAAGACAGGAAAAGCGTGTGTTGACGAACCACAGCTCGCGGTCAGCCTCCTCAGTCCCAGTCGAGCCGGGCGCCGTGTGGGAACTGATGGAGGAGTTGCCCCAGGCCATCTCGTGAATCTGGATGTCGCCCGTGCAGACGCTTGAGCGCGGTAAGAAGCAGGCGTCGTGGGAGCCTGCCGGTTCCAACTGGCGAGCGACAGCCGGGGCGTTGTGATATTCCCAGATCTCGACGCTCGTGCCGATGGCCAGCCGATCCCCATCGACCGCCAGGCCCATCGGCTTGCTGAAGCTGCGGAAGTGGGTATTGAGTTGTTCGCCGTCCGCGCGAAGCATCACCAGCTTGCCGGCCTGGTAGGTCGTGATCAGTACCGAGACGATGAGTTCCTGCAGGATCGCCGAGAAGTTGCTGGTGTGGACGCTGCGCAGTGGCGCGTCCTCCCGCGCAGGAGAACTCGCGTCCGGCATGGGAGTGCCAGAAGTTTCGGGCGCTGGAATGGACATCGACTTTGTCCGCCCACCAAGGAATGGAAACCAAAACGGTGAACGGCCGCCTAAATCTTCGGCGCTCGAAATTGTAATTGGTCCTTAGTGTACGTAGGACTGCTGGCGAATCCAAGCCTAAACTCTTTACGTCTTCGGAGATCGAAGGGGGGCGACAGTGCCTGCACGTGAACTTGTCGGTCCCTTGGGGGCCAGTTCCAATCACCGAGGGGAGCCCTATTTCTGGCCCCGGCCGCACGCCCTGTCAGTCGCCAAGCCACCGGATTGAAAGCGATCGCAAAATCGATGCCCGCCTGGCGTCACATCGCAAGGATCATTGCAGCAAGCCCCGCGGCGCAAACGATGTGAACTGCAAGCAAAGCGGCCAGCGTCTTCCAATTTCGACGAGCGATCTGGTAGGCAACCAGGCCGAACAACACCGCGGTCCCAACGATCATCGTGTAGAGGTACCCAACCGAATCGCCAAAAATCAGGGTGCCTACGAAACAGACCGGAGCGCTGAAAATAACCGTTGGCCAAGGTGAACTACCATGAGAACCAACTGCGACAACCAGCCAACCAACGGGCAACCCCACTGCAAACGCGACGAACGCGACAATCCAAGCGAACGCGCGGATGGGCCGAGGTTTGGACGATTCAACTGACATTGCTACCTCCGGACTTCCAAGAGCTTCGCCCGCTTGGCGTATATGAATGCCATGGGATGCGGGATGTGGGCGACCGCGCGAACCATCACCGTGGCAAGCTCGCGCGATGGCATAACGAACCGCAGCGCGCAGGCGGACGCTCGGCTTCAAGTTATCGTGGAACGGGCGCGTTGGCGATTCCTGTCGATTGGACGGCGTTGAATCGGTACAATTCCGAATGCGTGCACTGCATCGGCGGTAACCCGAACGTGCATTGTTCACAAAAAAGGGGAGATCTCATGTCATCGCGCATGCTCACAATCGCGATCTGCGTCGCGATCTGCCTTACGGCGCCTCGGGATCTGCTGGCTGCCGGCGGCACGTCGATGGTCGCCTCCAAGGGCCAGCCTGCGTATGTGTCGCGCGGTTGGCCCCAGGGCGTTGACGACCTGGTCAACGATCCGCTGCGGACCGACGGCTGGAACTCCTGGTTCACCGAGTGGCCGAACGATGTCAATCAGTACGCGTACGACGTTAAGAGCACTGCAGACATTAACCGACTCATCGAGAAGTTGGCCGCCATCAAGGTGGGCGTGCGGCAGATTCGTTTGTGCGATTTAAAGAAGCCGGAAGGGTTTGGCTGGGTCTCCAGCTTCGATGTGGGGAACAATATCGCCGTCGTCTGCTCTGTCGGCGATCAAGCCCGGATCGACGAGTGGTTCAAGCAGGTCCGCAAACCGTTTGGCGTGATGGAATTCAGCGCCGCCCCGGTGGCGGTCCCTCCGACGCTGACAATCTTCGTGCAGAACCCCGCAGTGAATCTCAAAGAGCTCAAGATCCCCGAAGGCATCGAAGTCACGGCAGGTTACATTCCCACCGTGTTTCACAAATCCAATACCGGTCTGGAGCAGCAACAAGAAAAGACGGCCGCCAAGCAGAAAACAGAGAAGCCGGATCCCGCTCAGCAAGAGGCGATCCAGGCCGCGCTGAAAAAACACCGGGATAGTCTGGACGAGCCCACCCGCGCAGCCGAAGACGCCATTGCTGCATTTTTAGAGACACGAGAAAAGGCGGAGAAAAAGCCCTAGTTCAATGTGACCGACGTCCGTCTGGCAATCCTTGCGAAGCACATCGATCGGCGATCGAGAGACTCGGTCCCTGCCAAACGCCTTGCCAACAGAATCATTTTCCAATCGGATCCAACGATTGAATCCGCGCCTTGCGGATTTCCACATGGCCGCCGCCGCGGCTTAGTTCTTGAAAGCCGATGTGGCCGCAGCGAGGGCGGTCCCGCAGTGGCGGCGCCAAGCTGCCGTCGTGCCGCTGCGGTTGTTCTTTCTGCTCGTCCAGGTTTACGTCCTGAATCACAACGCCATTCAACACCACCTTCACCCGCGGGCCTTGGCAGGTGATTTCGTAAGAGTTCCAGTCGGTCGGTCTGAAGACTTGCTTCTTCGGCGCTACCGCTCGATAGAGACCTCCGGTCAATTCGTCCGGTCGCGAGACGTGTCCTTCGGGAAAATAGCGAGGATCGACCATTTGCAACTCCAGCCCATCAAAGGCCGGATCTCCATGCATCGGCGATCGCAGCGCCACGCCGCTGTTTCCGCGTTCGCCCAGTTTCCACTCAAACGACAGGATAAAGTCGCCGTACTCGGCCTCGCTCATCAACCACGTGCCGCGCGGATCGCTGCCGTGCAGCACGCCCTCTTTCACCAACCACGTGGTTCCTTTGGGCGCGGGCTTCTTCAGATCGGACCAGTCGGTCACGACCCAACCAGAAGGCGCGCCCTCCTTGGCAAACAGATTCACGAGAGGCGCCGCCGCCAGAGCGTTACTCGCCAACAACAACGTCCAAACGAAAAGGAGATATTGCATCACAATGCCTGTCAGAAAAAGTTGGATCACGAAATCTGAGTACTGAATGCGAAGGCCGAATGCGTGCCTCAACGCAGCGCGTCATGATAACTCAAAACGCTTGAGATTTTCCTTGAATCGGAGCGCGATTACGTTCTTTGACATCCGTCGCCATGCCAGTTAGTTTGAGTCCACTTCAGGAATGAAACCGCGCGCGGCGAACGCCGGTTCCTTCCAACGGCTGTCCCCTGCCCTTCCCCGCGAGTTTCGCCTCTTATGTCGAACGAGAATCTCAGTACTGAGCGCAAGGCGCTCGCCATCAATCTAGACCTGCGGCGCTACGGAACGTTTGCCGAGATCGGCGCCGGCCAGGAAGTCGTGCGGTGGTTCTTCCGCGTCGGCGGCGCGGCCGGCACGATCGCCAAGAGCATGTCCGCCTACGACATGGCCGTTAGCGACGCCGTCTACGGTGAGTGCGATCGCTACGTCTGCCGCAAGCGGTTGGAATCGATGCTCGATCATGAGCACGATCTTAACCTCAGCCGCCTGGTCGAAAGCCGCGGCGACGCGACGGCGTTTTTTGTCTTCGCGGACACGGTTTCTGCCCGCAACTTCAAAGGGACCAACGACTGCCACGGCTGGATGGGGGTCCGCTTCCAGGCCCATCCGCGCGATCAAGACAGCCAGATCATCCTACACGTCCGGATGCTTGACACCGAGAACGCGCTGCAACAAGAAGCCCTGGGCATTGTCGGCGTGAACCTGCTCTACGGCGCGTTTTGCCTGAATCATGAGCCGGACAAGCTGGTCGAATCTCTGCTGGACGACCTGAACACGCGCCGGATCGAAATCGACATGATCGAGTTCTCCGGCATCGCCTTCCGGCATGTTGATAACCGCGTGATGAGCCTGCGGCTGGTCCAGTTGGGCCTGAGCAACGCGGCGATGTTCTCGGCCACCGGCGAGGTCCTCCAGCCATCGGAAGTCCTCTACAAGAAGCCGATCCTGGTCGAGCGTGGCAGCTTCCGCCCTGTCACGCACGTCAACGTCGACATGCTCAGTTCCGCGCACGAGAAATTCTCGCGCGAGCCGCAAGTCGACGGCGAGTCGGTCGTGTCGCTGATGGAAATCACGATGCACAATCTGCAAGGCGCCGGCGCTTCGCGCGAGATTGACCTGCGAGACTTTCTGGCCAGGGCCGACGTCCTGGCCGCCTGTGGCAAAACCGTGTTGATCTCGGACTACTTTGAGTATTACCGGCTGGCCGCCTACCTGGCGCGCTATACCAAGGAAAAGATCGGCATCACCATGGGCGCCGGCAGCTTGTGCGAGCTGTTCGACGAAAAATATTACGCCCAGTTGGACGGCGGCATCCTCGAGTCGTTCGGTCGACTGTTCAAAAACGATCTCAAGCTCTACATCTACCCATTGATGGACCGCAAGACCGGCGCGCTGACCACGGTCCAAAATCTGCAAATCGCGCCTGAGTTGCGGAACTTGTACGAGTACCTGGTCGAGCGCGGCTGCATTGAGCAGTTGGACAACTACAACCCGGCGTACTTGTCGATCTTTTCGCGCGACGTGATCGGCCAGATCAAGGCCGGCGATCCAGCTTGGAGCGACAACGTCCCGAGCGAAGTCGCCGAGGTCATCCGCCACCGCGGCTTCTTCGGCCACCGCCGCACGGCCGCCACGGCGTAACGACCGGCCACGGCGCCCAGCGGCCGCACGCGCAGCGCCGCGTCATTTCCGCACGCGCTGCCAGCGCGCGATCAGAACTCCTCCGCGCTTCTCAGCGCTCTCTGGCGCCTGACCTCTCTCGCATCCATTGGGCGTAGGCCGCCCGCCCGCGCCCTGCAGTCGGCCGCGTGCGCCCTCGCTATTTTCTTATGGAAAAAAGTGTTGACGCATGTCATCCAGTCCGATAGATTTAGTCGAGTAAATGATAACTCGTGCGATTTCACGGCGAGATGGAGAACGGATTTCTATGACATCCACCAAACTCGGCAGGGTCCAGCTCCTGATCATGCAGGTCCTCTGGGACCGGCAGCAGGCAACGGCCCGCGAAATTACGGACGTCCTCTGCACCACGGAGCCTATCGCCCACAGCACCGTGCAAACGTTGCTAAGAGGGCTCGAAGAAAAAGGCTCCGTCGCCCACAAGGCCGAAGGCCGAACGTTTGTCTTCTATCCACTCGTGGAAGAAGGCCGGTTTAAGCAGAGCGCCACGCGCGAACTGGTCGAGCGCGTCTTCGGCGGCAGCGTCGGCAACCTGGTTGCCCATCTGCTGCAAAACGAAAAAGTATCCCGGAAGGAAATCGACGAGATTCGCGAACTGATCAATCGACGCGGCCAAAAATAAGGAACGCGCAATGAGTGGGCACTCACTAGAAACGACGCTGTTGGATCTTTCCACCACGCTCGTCGAGGTCGCGGTCAATTGGTTTCTGCAATCGAGCTTGCTGATCACCCTGGGGCTTTTGGCCGGTCTGGCCCTGCGTAAATGGGGTTCTGCGGCGCAGTCGGTTGTTTATCGGACGACGCTCGTCGCCGTGCTCATCTGTCCGCTCGCTACCTGGTTGCTCGCGCAGAGCGGCGTCTCAGGCTGGTCGATCGAAATGCCGGCCGCTTGGGCGCCAGTCGAGCCTGCGCCAGCCGATGGCGAAACAACGGTAGCGCAATCGCCGGCGCCGGCCCGTTTCGTCCCGGCGTCGCCCCTCCCCTCCCCTGCCCCACAGCCACAGGTCGCAGCCGCGCCCGTCCCCATGGATGGGATGATCCTCCCGAACTCCCCGCTTGCCGACGTATCGGAACGCGCAGAACTCACTGAGAACGCCATCGCGTTGCTATCGCCGGCCGAGACTGCAAACATCGCCAGCCCAACGGACGTAGCCACAGAGAAACCTGCTTACGCGCTCCATCCGTTTGGAATTGCCGCGGTATTGATCAGCGCGTGCGGACTCTCGATCTCTACCATGTTGCTCGCGCGGTTGGCCCTGGCCTGGTGGGAGCTGGCGAGATTGCGCCGCGGCGCCACGGCGGCCGACGCTGCCACTCGCGAATTGTGCGCCGCGCTGGCGTCGCAAATGCAAGTCAAGGCGCCGTCCGTGCTCCGGAGCCCGTACGTCCCCAGCCCCTGCCTGGCAGGCCTGCTCCGGCCGACCGTCCTGTTACCCGAAGAACAAATTCAGCTTCCGCTGCGCGACGTCTTGATTCATGAGCTGGCCCACTTGCACCGGCATGATTGCGACTGGAAGCTGCTCCATCGGCTGGCAACATCACTCTTTTTCTTTCAGCCGCTGCTCTGGAAGTTGGCCCGCTCGATTGATGGCGCGTCCGAAGAAGTCTGCGACGACTATGTCATGCAGTTCGGCGGAGACCGCCAGCGCTACGCCCATGGGTTGGTCGACGTCGCTGAGCTTTCCGCCATCCCGGCCGCGGCCATCGGCGCCGCGGGCGTCGGCATTATCTCGCTGCGGTCGATGTTAGCCCATCGCGTGGCGCGAATCATGGACACCTCGCGCACGTTGTCGACTCGCGTCGGCAGCCTACTGGTAGCGCTGGTGCTCTTGGGCGGTTTGATCGGCACGTCGATTGTCGGACTTGTCGGTCTCAAGTCGCAGGCGTCGTTTGCGGAGACACTGCCGGACGCAATCGCCGTAGAGATGCCCGTGGATGACAACGCCGCGGACCAAAGCGACTTCAACACAGAGTTAGTCGTCGCGACGGTCGATCCGAATAACGCCTCGGCGCCGGCGACAGTCCCCGTAGCGGCGCCCGTCGCCCCCTCCGCCGCAGCGAGTGACCAAGAGATCGATGGGCGCGTGATGGGCGCGGATGGCAAGGCGGTCGCCGGAGCGCAGATCTATTGGTTCCGCACCCGAGTCCACGACTTGGAGCCCATGACGCCGCGGTTGATCGCCACCACGGACGACGCAGGCAAGTTTCGCTTCACGCCCCCGGCGGCCGTCGATAAGAACGAAACCGCCAGTTGGAGCTTCACAGACAGGATCGTCATCAAGGCGCCAGGGCATGGAGTATTCATCACGAATCCCAGCGCGCTCCGCGCCAAAGCATTTCCTTCCATTGCCAATTCGCTTCCAGGCGTCACGGCCGGGGCTGTCACTCTGCCCGCCGCCGGTCAGCCCATCCGCGGCCGACTGGTCGATATTGATGGCCGCCCGATCGCCGGCGCGCTAGTTCGGACTCGCTATCTGAACGACAGACGCGATGCCGACAACAGGGGCCCAGCGCCCCCAGGCGAAGACAAAGCAGGCCTTTGGAGCCGCCGCGCGAATATGTTGCTAAACGTCATCGAGCCAGCGCCGCTCCGCGATGTCCTACCACAGGCGATCACCGACGCCGACGGCCGCTTCTCGCTCGCAGACCTCGGCGCCAACCGGATTGTGCAGTTGCTCGTCGAAGGTCCCGGGATCGAAACCACGGAGATCGTCGCACAGAACGAAACGGCCGAGGAACTGCAGTTGCCGCCAGATCGCCATTCCCAGGCCCAGCCATTGACGGTCTACGGTCGCGAACTGGTCCGCGCCATCGGGCCATCGCGCCCCGTCACAGGCCAGGTTGTCGACATTGACACCGGACTGCCGCTCGCCGACGCCGTTGTCCGCGCCAACCAGATCCATGGCCAGCGCGTTTCATCGAGCCGAGAGCGCGAAGAGTACGCGACGCGAACAGACGCCGACGGGCGCTACCGCCTGACCGGCCTGCCGATTGGTAAAGAGAATACGCTCGTCGCATTTACGATGGGAGACACGGCGTATGTTCCGGTTGGGTTTAACGTCGATACAGCGGAGGGCGACAAGGAAACGCCGCGAGACTTCAAGCTCAAACAGGGCGTCTGGGCGGAAGGTCGCGTCTTTGACGCCGAATCGCAAAAGCCCTTCCTGGGTGAAATCAGCTACTACTTCTTTGTGACGCCTGAATTAAAGGAGAGTATCCCCGGCGTCAATCGGGCCTACGTCGATGGCCTTTACTGGACGAACGGCAATGGCGATTTCCGCCTACCGATTCTCCCCGTCCGCGGCGTGTTGGCCTTCCGCTACGAAGGCGCGTCGATGAACGCCGAGAGCATCGAAAGCTATCCGCGCGGCTATGGCGCGGAGACCATCGCAGGGCGGGACGAGATGGGGCACTTCCGCACAACGCCCTTCTATTTGTTGGCTGAGAATTATGAGCGAGTTCTCGAAGTCCATCCAACCGCCGATCAAACCACGGTCCGCGCGGACATGCCTCTGTTCGCCAGCCCACAAATTAGCGTGCGAGTGGTCGACGCGGCAGGCAAGCCGGCCACCGGGTTCAGCGTCTACGGCGCACGCGATATGTTCGCCGACTGGCAGGAGCAATCCAAGGCCGAGGTTGCCATCAACGCTCTCAAACCCAAGGAACTTCGCAAGGTCTTTGCATTTGACCGCGAGCGCAATCTCGCTGGCGCAGCCACCGTATCTTTCGACCAAACGGAAGACGTGCAGATCACGTTGCAGCCGGCCGGTAGCGTCATTGGCAGAATTGTCGATACCGATGGCGTCCCCATTACTGACGTCTCGCTCTACGCCAATTACGAAAAGCTCAAAAGCGATGACGACACCGCCATCTGGGCGAATGGCGTCGGTCTGCAATTCAACCCAACGACAATCCCGGTGGATAGCGAGGGCAAGTTCCGTCTGGATGGCCTGATCTCCGGGATGCGTTACAACGCCCACGCCTCGGCGCCGCGCAAGGTTCAAGGCGTGCTGCAAAGCCTGACGATCGGTCAAGACGCAATCGCCAACGTCATCGTCAAGCCAGGCGAGGTGAAAGACCTTGGCGATGTTGTCGTCGGAGAGCGCGATAAGAAGACTGAAACGGAGACAAAGAATCCGCCGGCCGCAGAGCAAGCCACTGCCGACAAGACCGTCGCGCAGAAAGCAGCGCCCGACGCCGCGCCGGCCGCTGAAACGCAATCCACCGACGTCACGTTCAACTACCGCGGTCTGGTAGTCGACGATCAGCAGCAGCCCATCGCCGGCGCGCGGATCTTCATGTCCTACTGGCATCCCGAGGCGCAGCCCGACGATGCTCAGCAACCCGTCGCGACGACTGACGCCGAAGGTCGCTTTGATTTCAATGTAGCGCTCGGCGATCTCAAGCATCCCGAGGCGCGCTCCGCGTGGCTCTGCGTCACCGCGCCTGGCCGTGGACTAGCAACCGTGCGATCGGTCGATCTGGAGACGACGGGCGCCGCCCTGAAACTTCTCCCCGCTGCCGGGCAAGAGGCCGCTCTCACGCGACAGGCCAAAGAACAAACGAGCACGATTCAACTGGTTGCAGATTCCACACCAATCTCCGGGCAGGTCGTCACGACCGAGGGGCAGGCGGTCGTCGGCGCCCGGATCAGGTTGAAAGACCTGTGGATCGGCAAGGATGGAAGTTTGAACGCGTTCGAGCAAGCCGCTAAGCGACCAAAGACCGATTTCTATTCGCTCCGAAATCAAACCACGATCGGTCTCAACGGCCCGCAGCTGCCATCGATCGTTCCTGACGCCACGACCGACGCCCAAGGGCGGTTTACGCTCGCGGGCATCGGGCGGGAGCGGGTCGTCGAGTTGATCATCAGCGGCCCCGGCATTGAGACGCGACTGGTGCGCGCTCGCACTCGCGCCGGCGAAACGATTACCGTCCCTCATCAGTGGCCGCCGAGATCCGGGATGCGGGACGAGACGTTCCTGCCGTCCAGCTTCGTCCACGTGGTTGGTCCTTCGCAACCGGTGACCGGTCGAATCACCGATGCGGACAGCAATCAGCCAATCGCAGGCGTGCTCGTGAGCGCCGGACAGGCAGGCACTTTCTTCCAGATGGGCAAACCACACATTGCCACGAGGACCCAGGCTGACGGTCAGTATCGACTCGAAGGGCTTCCGATCGGCAGCCGCGAAAGCATTTATGTCTTCCCGCCGATCGAAGCTGGTTTTATCCCCAGCGGGAACAGCGTCACGCTCAAAGCAGACACTCCGCCGGCGACGATCGATTTTCGCCTCAAGCGCGGCGTTTGGGTTCGCGGACAGGCGGTCGACAAACGGACCGGCAAACCCATCCGAGGTCACGTCGAGTATTACGCCTTTGATGACAATCCACACCTGAACTCTTATCCAGGCTTTTCGCGCGCAGGCTTGGCGCACGAGCGCCGCACAGACACCCAAGGCAAATTTGAGATCGCCGTTATTCCCGGTTCGGGCATCCTGGCGTTTATAGCGGACGACCACACTCAGTATCGCCGTGGCGTGGGCGCGGATAAGATCACTGGCGCCTCTGACGACGCGATGAAGTTCCAAATCTTCCGAACCGTGCCGAGCCAGCTCTTTGCCGCCAACAAGCACTTCTTCCACCAAGTCGATCTGGCGGTCGACGGCGCGCCGCTGGAGAATCTGAAGCTCGAACTCGATTCCGGCGTCGTCGTCGTGGGCAAGCTGTTGGACCCGAACCGCAAACCATTGACCGGCGTTATCGCCTGTGGGGCCATGTTCAACGGCAGCGGTTGGTACGACACGCAAGCGGACACCGTCCGCGTTGAAGGCTATTACCCGGATCAACCGCGAGATCTCTTCTTCTTTCAGCCCGAGAGAAACCTGGCGGGCTTACATCGGCTAGAGGGCGCCGTGCCGGAGCAGTTCGAAGTGGCGCTTGCGCCAGCGGGCAATGTCAGTGGTCGATTGATCGAAGACGACGGTTCGCCTGTCATCGGCGCGCAGCTTGCCGGCGTCGGCGTCCCCAGCGGGAACTTTGGGAACGAGTCCCTGCGGCTGGCCACCGACAAAGAAGGTCGCTTTCTGGTACGCGGACTCTTGCCGGGGCGCAAGTACACGATCGGAGCCCGCACCGAGTCTAAAAGTGGGACGGTGGCCATCGACGTCAGCGTGACGGCGGGCGAGACCAAGGACCTGGGGGACGTCAAACTACTGCCGATTGTCGAAACGGCCGCGATTGAAACCCCGGCCGCCCCCGTGGAAAAAGGCCCCGTAGTTCAAGCTACGCCCCCCGCAGTCATTGAAACAGCCCAGCGCGTCCAGCGCGGACGCATCGTGGATTCCAACGACAAACCCATCGGCGGCGTCAAGGTGGCCGCGGCCGGGATGAGGATCAACACCGAGCGCGGCGGAAGCATTTCGCTCAGCTCTGAGATCCTGGCCGAGACCACAACGGCGCAGGATGGCGGGTTCCAACTTCAGTTCACCCCAACGACGGCCAAGACGCACCGCCGGCTGGATCTGCTGGCCCGCGCGGATGGCCTGGGGCTTGGCTGGAAGGAACTGAATCGCGAAGACGCAGAAGATGGCGGAGTCACGATCAAACTACTCCCGGAGGAACTGCTGCGTGGCCGCCTGGTCGATATTGATGGTCAACCCATCGAGGGCGTGGAGTGCCATGTCAAAGCAATGATGGCAAGATCCGATAAGGACTTCTTCGCCCAGCGTGAATCCATCGGCTTTCGATCTGAGCAAGACTCCTCGATCTGGCCCACACCTGCGCCGTCCGATAAAGATGGCAAGTTTGTCGTACACGGCATACCGCCAAACTTTGGCGCCTATCTCAACGTCGACGGAAACGACCGCGTCGCTCCGCAGGGAATCATGATCAACACCGGCGCCCCGGAGCAACGCGGCGAGCGCGACGCCACGTATCGGCCGCTGGTGAAAAATGGCAAGCCCGGCGAAGAGTTGGTCCTACCACTATCGCCCGCGCAGCGCTTTGAGGGGAATATTCTCTACGACGACACCGGCGCGGTGGTCCCAGGCGCTCGGATCAGCATCTGGGCCAGCCAGGAGCAATTCGGCTCCATGTCATCGGTCAAAGGCGAGGCCGACGACCAGGGACACTACAAAATCACGGCTCACCCGGGCATCCGGTTTGGCGTGAGCGCGTTTCCACCCTCTAAGAGTCCCTACCTATCGCACCAAACGCCCTTGGGACGCGCCATTAATTGGGAAACGGCGGATCGGGTTAAGCAGTTGGATATCCGCCTGAAACGCGGCGTGGCCGTGCAAGGGACGATCGTCGACGGCAGCAGTGGCGCGCCCATTGCCGGCGCCTCGATCCAGTATATCCCCGAATCCAAAAACAATACCAACACCAAGGACACCATCGTCACCAGATGGCAAGGGATTCAAACATCCGACGAGCGCGGCGAGTTTTACATTGTCGTGCTGCCAGGTCCTGGGCGACTGTTGGTGCATGGGCCTGATGGACGCTACATCCTGCAAGAAATCAGCGGCCGAGAGTTGTACTCGTCCAAGCCCGGCGGCCAGCGTAATTACGCGCACGCCATTCATAAGATTGATCCCGCGGCCGGTCAGGATCTGCTCGACTTCAAGATCTCGCTCCAGCCCGGCGCCACGGTGCGCGGGCGCATGGTCGACGAGCAAGGCGTAAGCGCCACCGAGACGCTGATCATCTCGCCACTGAACATCCGCGCCTTCTGGCTCACCTGGAACGGAAACACGGAGTCCACGCCGGGCGAACATTTTGAGATTGCAGGCATTGCTCCGGACCGCGAAGTTCCGGTTTATTTTCTGGACGCCAAACGACGTCTGGGCGCCGCCCGCAAGTTCAAAGCCACGGACGACGCGCCCACAGTCGTCCTCCAACCGTGCGGCGAGGCCACGGCCAGATTCGTCGACAAACAAGGCCAGCCGAAAGCCAAGCATCATCCTACGCTAGAGATCGTCTTCAATTCCGGCGCCTACGAACACGACACGGCCGCGCAAGACCGCGGCGAGATCGCCGCGGTTGGCGATTATGTCGGCAACGTCGATCGAACGAACCACCAGAACTCCACCGGAACCGACGACGATGGTCGTATCGTCTTCCCGGCGCTGATTCCTGGCGCCACGTACCGCGTGATTGAAGTCAAGGCCGGCAAGATGACCGCCGGAAAAGAGTTCACCGTCACACCGGGCCAACGTCTCGACCTGGGCGAGTTTGTGTTCGACGACGACAAGCCGTAGCGCGTTCTGCAACGGTGGAACGTCCGTTCTTCGCTATCCATCACTCGTTCGCCTCGTACCCCACCTTCGCGAGCGCGCCCACCGGCGCGGATGCGGCCATGGCTACTAGCGAAACCACGCAACTCGATCCTGCGTCTGCCGCGTGGGCGCCCTATACGCCCAGTGACGCCGCGCCGTGGAATCTGCAGCGCGTTGTCCACTTGCACCGTCGCGCCGCGTTGGGCGCGCCGTGGCAAACAATCCAGCGCGACTTGCAAGCTGGCCCCGCCCAGGCGATCGACAGTCTGTTGGCGGGCGCCGCTAATTCAGCAGACTTGCAACCATTCGAAAACCTGGCCCGCACGATTGGCGACGCCGCCACGGCCTCGGGCAACGCCGGCCGGCTCAAGGCGTGGTGGCTCTATCGAATGCTCGCCTCGCCGGATCCACTGGCCGAGCGGCTGACGCTCGTCTGGCACAATCACTTTGCCACCAGCAATCGCAAAGTGCAGGATCTGCCAAAGATGCGCGAGCAGAATGACATCCTGCGAAGCCACGCCCATGGGCCATTCGCGGAACTTCTCCAGGCAGTCGTCAAGCATCCGGCCATGCTCCTCTGGCTGGACGCCGACGCCAACCGCAAAGGTCACGCGAACGAGAACCTGGCCCGCGAGCTGTTGGAGCTGTTCACGCTGGGCATTGGCGCCTATTCCGAAAACGACGTGCAAGAGTCGGCCCGCGCGCTGACCGGCTGGGGGATCTTCGAAGGCAAGTTCGGCTATCAGCCGCTGCGTCACGACGATGGCGAAATACAGATTCTCGGCCAGCGCGGAAAGTTCGACGGCGACGGACTGTTGCAACTACTACTCGAACATCCAGCCACGCCCCGCCGATTGGCGTGGCGCGTAACTTCGGCGTTGATGGGTGAGAACTTTGCCAAAGATGCCCAGTACGATGCCCGGATCAATGAACTTGCCACTGGTTTGCGAGAGCGCAATTTGGACATCGGTTGGGCCGTCGAAACGGTCCTTCGCTCACAGGCGTTTTTCGCCAGCGATAACATCAAGAGCCGCGTCAGCGGACCGATTGACTTTGCGATCGGCGCGCTCAACGTACTCGAATTGAACTCGGCGCCTCCCAGCACACTGCTATTGGCGGATTGGACGGGGCGAATGGGTCAGGAGCTGTTCTATCCGCCGAACGTGGGTGGTTGGCGCGAAGGGCGCGCTTGGCTCTCGTCGCGCACGATCATCGCCAGGGCGAATTTTGCCGCAGCGCTGGTCGCTGGCCGGCTCTGGAACCCTGCGCAGCCCCAGAGTTTTGCCCCACTCTGCGAGCGGCACGGCGTGGCCACGGATCTCGAAAGCGCCGTGCCGTGGTTTGCCACGCTCCTCTGGGGAACGGCGTCCCCGCCGCTAGTGAAGGACATCGTGTCGGCGGCCGGCAGCGCGCCGGAGCCAGAGCGACTTGGGACTGCGATCGCGCTGTTGTTGGCCTGCCCGGAACACCAACTCTCTTAGGAGTGCGTCATGCTTTCGCGACGAAGCTTTTTGCAATCGAGCGCGATCGTCTCGCTGACGCCGCTGTTGCCAGCGATTGTCGCCCGCACGGCCCGCGCGGCCGGCGCCGCCCCGGATGCCCGCGCGCTGGTGGTGATTCAACTCGATGGCGGCAACGACGGAATCAACACCGTCGTGCCATATGCGGACGACAACTACGCCAAGGCCCGCGTCCGGCTACGCTTGGAAATGGAAAAGCTCCATAAGCTGAATGACTACGCAGCGCTCCATCCCAACATGAAGGGAGCCAAGGAACTCTTCGATGACGGCCGGCTGGCGATCGTTCAGGGAGTCAGCTACCCAAATCCCAATCGTTCGCACTTTGAGAGTATGAAGATCTGGCAGACCGCCAATCGCGAGGCCGATCTCACCGGCGGAGACGGCTGGCTAGGCCGCGCGCTCGATCGGCAGATTGCCGCCGACGCACAGCACAAGCCAAAACACTCGATCTACGTCGGAGCCCAGGAGACGCCCGTTGCCCTCTGGGGCCGGCAATCCGAAGCCGTGGCAATGACCCGCGAAGACGACCTGGAACTACAACTAAAAATCGGCGTCGCAATGTTTACGGACGGGTCGGCCGGCGTTGGAAATCCGGGCGCCGATCGCGCCGTCGATCAGTTTGTTGTTCGCGAGGTCCTCTCGGCCTACGACGCCGCGCGCCAATTTCAAGAGCGCCGCGCCCGTGCCCCGGCGGAGACCGGCGCCACCTATCCAGACACGCAACTGGCCACGCAATTGCGTTTGGTTTCGCAACTGCTCAAAGCGGACAGCCCGGCCCGCGTCTACTACGCTATGCAAACCGGTTACGACACGCACTCCTCGCAACTCGACACGCACAGCCAGTTGTTGCGCGAGCTCTCCGAGGCGATGAAGACGTTTCTCAACGATCTGAAGTCCGCGCAACTGGACGATCGCGTGGTGGTCCTGGCGTTCAGCGAATTTGGCCGCCGCGTTGCCGAAAACGATTCGGCAGGCACGGACCACGGAACCGCAGGCCCAGTCTTCTTGGCCGGAACGCCCGTCCGTGGCGGACTAATCGGCGGACCGCCGATGTTGGCTGATCTGCAAGAGGGCGATCTCAAGTCGCAGCACGACTTCCGCCAGGTCTACGCCACACTCCTCGACAACTGGCTGGGCGTGTCATCGAAAGAAGTGTTAGGCGCGGCGTTCGAGCACTTGCCAATCCTGAACGCCTGAGAAGCGACGCGACGCACACAAAGGCAGAGAGACGGAACGCTAATCTCCGCTAATCTTCACTAATCATGACGCGAGAGAATCGCGTCGAATCCGGGACGCCCGTCGGAGTTCGGATAGGCCCAGGAACACAAGGACACGAATCAGCGCCAATCTCCGCTCGACTCTTTCATCACTCCTGGATGAGTGCTGATTAGCGTAGATTCGTGTTCTGTTCTTGTCTTTTGCAACAAAAGGCAGAACGATTTCGCTGCCGCGATCGGCTAAGCGCAGGCCCGGATGATCACGCAGCTGGCCTGGCCTTGCGGCGTGACGTTCAGCTTCAGGAAGCTCTCGCCGGCGGGCGTGTTGTCACCGGTCACGGCAGCGATCACGCATTCCGGATCGGGTGTTTCGTAATTTAGAATCGCCGGCAACCGGTTGTGTTGCATTGCCAGCGCGCTGGCCGCGAGTTCGACAATGCCGCTGCCGGCGCCCAGGTTGCCAAAGTAGCTCTTGATCGCCACGACCGGCGGCGGCTTGGGGCGACCGCACAATACCTCGTTGACCGCTTGCGCCTCTTCGACGTCGCAACTGTGCGTGCCTAGACCGTGCGCGTTGACGTGCCCGATATCCTTGGGCGCCAGTCCGGCGTCGCGCATCGCGGAACGCATGGCGTTGACCATCGCCTGGCCGCGCCGCGCGACGCGCTGCTTGTCTGCGACAGACGAAGATCCCGCGCCGACGATCTCGCCGTAAATCCTGGCGCCGCGCTGCCGAGCCATTTCCAGCTCTTCCAGCACGATGGCGCCGGAGCCCTCGCCGATGACCATGCCGGTGCGGTTGAGATCGAATGGCCGCGACGCGCTGGCCGGGGGTTGATTGCCGTCGGCCAGTTCTTCTTGCAACGCCACGTGGAGCGCTTTGAGCGGGTGGATCCGCGTGCCGGTGGCGCCGGCGATCATCATGTCCGCGTGCCCACGCTGGATGACGCGGAACGCTTCGCCCAGGGCCAGGTTGGCCGCGGCTTCGCGGAGCGTCAGCGAATTGTTCGGCCCGCGCAGATCGTTGTAGATGGCAATGTGGCTGGCCGGCATGTTCGGCAGATATTTCAACAACCAGAGGGGCGACATTTTGGTCATCCCCTCCTTCGCCCAGCGCGAGAACTCGAATTCCTTCTCCTCCGGCGCGCACGCGATCATGGCGTCACTAAGATCGTCCGGCGCGCTGAGCATATAGTCCGAGCCATAGACCACGCCCGAACGTTCTGGGTCGTAGGCGGCCGGCGCCAGATTGGCGTCCGCAATGGCGCGCTGCGCCGCGGCGACTCCCATCTGAGACTCGCGGCACATGACCTTCAGCCCTTTTCGAATCGCCTTCTTCAGCTCCCCTTCCAGCGAGCCGAAGTCCTCAATCTTGCCAGTGAAATCGCGGACCTCGCCCGCAAACGGAGCGGCCAGCGTCCCCGGAGCGTCGGCCGGCGCGAGCGCGACGCCGCTCTGGCGCGACACTAGCGCCTGCCACAGGGCATCGGTCGTATTCCCCAAGGGACTGATCGTGCCCAATCCAGTGATGACAACGCGCCGCACGTGGAGCTCCGCAGTGTGGAAACGGTCTTAGTGGTGAATCAAACGGCAGCCGAATGCGAATCAGAGCCCAAGGAGTCAGACCCAATGAATGAGACCCGGCTCTGCACTCTTCGAAACAGCCCTCGGCTCAGCCGAGAAACCGCCCCGGCCGCATCAGTTTTCTTGCGGCGGTTATTGTATCGCTGCCCCCAGTTAGCGTCGAGCGTGGCCTGCGCCGCTCCAGCGTGTTTGAAACAGCGATCTTGCGCCAGGCACGGCCTTAATATCGGCCCCGATAGCGCTGCGGATCGCGCTGCGTGGTCGTGGCGTCTGGCGGTGGCGACGCCTGGTCGGAGAGCTTGCCTTTGCTTTCGACAACCACCAGCAAGTCCGCGCGGGATGGCGCCTGAGTCCAGGGGAGCGGCACTCGCAATGGGCTCGGATCCGCCGGCACTGGCGTGGCCACCACGCCCAGCCCGACCAGCAGAATGTGATCCGTTGGCCAGCGGAAGCGTTCGTGCAAGCGGCAATGCGTAATCTGCGGAACTTCGATCTTCGTGCGTTGCCCCTGGGCGACGCGCGTTGGCACGTCGAGCATCACAGGCACCAGCCGCTCCAACTGGTCGATATTGCATTTGATCACGCCGTCGATCGAATGGCCATCGAGCGACAGCAGCGGACTCAGCTCCAGCGAAAATCCTTCGTCGAACTGTCCCAATTCCGGCTCGAACGCCGGCCAGGCGTCTGGCCGCAACGTGATGTCGCGAGTATACGTCCGCGGCCGTATCGAACTGACCGTGGTCGACTGACCGTTATTCACCAGCAAGTGGGGCGAACTGTGTTCGCGAAAGTCGGTCCGCTTACGCAGCTCGTTGAGCAATAGCGCCGCGTCCTCGCGCGCTAGAAGCCAGGCTTGGATTCCTTGCGTTTGCACCGCCAGCGGCTTCAGCATCGGCTTGGCCTTCACGCGCCAATCCGGATGGCCGATCGTAATCACGCGGAGCGAAAACGCGCTGGTTTCCGCCTCGGAATTGACAAAACGATCGACCACGTCGGCTACCGCCGCCTGCATCTGCGGCGTGTGATAAACGCGCAGCGTGCGGCGATTGGCGCTCAGAAAGCCGAGTGGTTCGGAGTGCCACGCTTCGTATCCGGTGTCGCGCAAAATCCAATCGACAATCGCCTGCTCCGGGCGATTGGTCGAAGTGCAGCGCGCCACGTAGGGCGTAATATCGTATTCGCGCCACACCTGTCCGGCGTCGTTGGGCAGCGCGCCCGATCCTTCGGTAACTCGGGCGATCGGCTGCCGAGGGCGTTGTTCGACGTAGCCGCCGGTGGGCGCTCCCGCTGCGCCAGTCTCTTCGGTTCCGGAGACGGGTCGGACGCCCGTGGTTGGTCTGGGTGGCGCGCCGGTCGGCGTGCGCCATTTGTTAGCGCCTCCGGCTACGCCCGCGCGGGCTGGCTCACGATCTATTTCCGCCGGCGATTGCGCCCAGGCAATGCCCGAGAGGCCAACGATTATCGACAACAGCGCAAACCATTTCAGAGCCATAGCAGACGGCCTCCATGCCGAAACGCAAATCGCGGCGCGCGGAGATTGCCCCTCCCCTTCGCGCTTTAAGGCGGGAAGTATAGGAAGCCGCCGGGGGAGCGACAATATCGATCATACGGGCCCTGGGCGCCAGCACGCCAATCGCAGTGCCATCCAGTTGCGCCCGCATACGAATTCGCCCGCCCTAATCAGAAATTAGGCCGGGCGAGTGAGATATTTGCAATTTGTTGGCGCGTGGCAGAACGGCGCTATCAGGCCCCATCCGGCGGAGACTCTATCAACCCTGTCCGTTCCGGACGCGGCCGATGATCACCGAGGCGTTATGCCCGCCGAAGCCAAAGCTGTTGCTCATGGCCGCGGTGATCTTCCGCTCACGCGGAACGTTGGGCGTGTAGTCCAAGTCGCACTTAGGATCAGGCGCCCCGTAGTTGCTAGTGGGCGGCACCAGGCTGTGCTTAAGCGCTAGCACGCACAGCACCAACTCCACGCCGCCGCTGGCGCCCAACAGGTGGCCAAGTTGGCTCTTGGTGCTCGATACGCTCAGATCCCGCGCGTGCTCGGCAAACACGGTCTTCATCGCGGCGGTTTCCGCCTGATCTCCCAGCACAGTGCTGGTGCCGTGCGCGTTGATGTACGTAACGTCTTCCAGCGGCACGCGTCCGTCGCGGAGCGCTTGCTGCATCGCCTTGGCGGCCCCGGAGCCGTGTTCGTCCGGCTGCGTAATATGTCCGCCATCGGCGCTGGAACCGTAGCCGTAGACTTCGGCGTAGATCCTGGCGTTGCGCGCCTTGGCGTGCTCCAGCTCTTCGAGAATCAACAGCCCTGCCCCCTCGCTGAGGACAAAGCCATCCCGATCTCTGTCGAACGGCCGGCTGGCGTGCTGCGGATCGTCGTTATTCTCGGACAGCGCCCGCATCGAGGCAAAGCCGCTGATGCCCATGGGCGTCAGCGCGGCCTCGGTGCCGCCGGTGACCATGATATCGGCGTCGTTGTATTGGATCGCCTTAAAGGCGTCGCCAATGGCGTTGGTGGCGCTTGCGCATGCAGTCGCAACAGCGGCGCTAGGCCCGCGCAGCCCGTACTGAATCGAAACGTGGCCGCAGGCGGCGTTGACCATCAGTTTAGGAATGGTGAACGCGGAGACCTTGTCTGGGCCTTTTTCGAGTAAACGGGAGTGCTGCGTCTCGATCTCGTTCAAGCCGCCGATGCCCGAGCCCAGAATCACGCCGCAACGAAACCGGTCTTCCTTGGTGAAATCAAGACCGGAGTCGTTCACGGCGTCAATGCCGGCGACCAGGGCAAACTGCGTAAAACGGTCGACCCGTTTCGCTTCCTTGGATGAGATGTAACCGTCCGTGGTCCAATTTTGGATCTCGCCGCCGAACTTCACCTTGAACTGTGTCGTGTCAAACGAAGTCAAGGCACGGACGCCGCTTTCACCGCGGCAGATCCGTTGCCAGAGATCGTCAACTTTACAGCTTAAGGATGTAACGGCTCCAAGTCCGGTTACGACGACTCGTCGTTTCATTTATGGCGACTGGCCTGGAAGTTCTCAATGTGGTCAATGGCCTGGCCGACTGTCTGAATCTTTTCAGCAACGTCGTCCGGGATGTTGATGTCGAACTCTTCTTCGAGTTCCATCACCAGCTCCACAGTGTCCAAACTGTCTGCGCCGAGGTCGTTCACAAAGGACGTTTCAGGTGTAATCTGGTCCTTGCTTACGCCCAATTGCTCGGCGACGATGTCAATTACTCTCTCTTTAACTGAGGCCACCTTACTGGTCCTCCTTGCTCATGCTTGCTTGTGCCTGGCGGTTGTCTGAGGATTCAGAGCAACCCTGGCGATCCCGCCACCAGAAAACGCGAACCCCCAGCAAACTAAAGGGTTCCGTCAAGACGGTCAAGATATACAGACTTTTTCGCAGCCTGTCCATATGGGCCAAGTTCACTCTTTGCCCAAGTCACGCCCTAACTCAGGGGGATCGAAGGTCAATCGCGCACAAGGCGGGTCTAGGCTTGTTCGGCATTTAGACTCCGCGAACCGAAGTCTGGTCACACCTGTTTGGACTGGATTGCGCGTTTTTTCTGGTCCCGCGCCAGTAGCCTTTGCGGCGCGGTGGGCGGCCACCGGCGGGCGCTAAGCAGCGTGATAGCAACGTATTGAATCATCTCCGACGAGCGCGGTCGTGTTACAAAACCCTAGGCAGTCAGCCCGCCGTCGACGGTAATTACCTGACCCGTCAGATAAGACGCCGGGGTGCTGCACAGATAGAGCACGGCGCCGACAATCTCTTCCGGCTTTCCGAGACGTTTGACCGGAATCCGAGTTTGCACTTCTTCCAAAATACTGTCTCCCAGCGCCGCGGTCATCTCCGTTTCGATGAATCCCGGCGCGATGGCGTTGACCGTTACCTTGCGACTGGCCAACTCGCGCGACACGCTCCGCGTCAGCCCAATCATGCCTGCCTTGGACGCCGAGTAGTTGGACTGCCCAGGGTTGCCCATCAGGCCAGAGACGCTGGCGATATTCACCACGCGACCGTAACGCTGCTGCATCATCGGACGCGTCACGGCGCGCGTGAACAGGAACGTGCCGCGGAGATTCGTGTTGATCACGTCATCCCATTGGTCGTCGGACATCCGCGGAATCAGACCATCGCGCGTGATGCCGGCGTTGTTGACCAGGATGTGGATTTTGTCCCAGGCGGCCAACACCGCGTCAACCGTAATATTCACGCTTTCCGTGTTGGCCACGTCACAGGCAAACGCTAGGGCCTCGCCACCGGCCGCCTTGATCTCGTCAACCGTTGACTGCAACGCCTCGACATTGCGCGCCACGCAGGCCACGCGAGCGCCCGAGCGCGCCAGGCCGATCGCAATCGCGCGGCCCAAACCGCGCGAGGCGCCAGTGACCAGCGCCGTTTGGCCCTTCAGATTGACAGTCAACTCCGCCGTGATGTTTTCCGCCATGAATCAAAAGCTCCTTGCGATGTGCGTGATTTGATGGATGGAACGCTGACAGTCGCCAAGCTGAAAATCTCAGTGGCGAACCATCGCGCAATGTTTTTACTTGAAAGATCGTAAACCGTGAATGAAATGCAAAGCGGCGCACGCCGGGCGGCGCGACCGCAATTTAGCCCATCACGCTCTGGCAGGTGGCGTTGCGGTCAATTCGCCGCAGCAACCCACGCAGCACGCGGCCGGGTCCAACTTCGTAATATTGTTGAAAACCGCCGTCCAGCAGGTAACGCATCGAGTCCTCCCACCGCACGGGGTTGACCACCTGCTTGACCAGCAGCGCGCGAATCTCTTCCGGGTTCGAATGGGGTTGCGCATCGACGTTGGAGACGACTGGGATCTTGGGGTCGTGCATCTTGACCTTCGCCAGACCGGCCGAAAGCCGCGACAGCGCCGGCTCCATGATCCGCGTATGAAACGCCCCCGCCACGGCCAGCGGAATCGCCTTCATGGCGCCAGATTTCTCGGCCAATTCGGCCGCTCGTTCGCAAGCGGCGTTACTGCCTGAGATCACAATGTTGCCAGGGCAGAGCATGTTGGCGATCTCCAGCACGTCCGCGCCGCGCGCCTGGTCGACCACGGCCTGCACTTGCACCCGCTCCAGCCCCAGGATGCTGACCATGCCGCTGGGGACCGCGTCCGCAGCTTCCTGCATGGCGGCGCCGCGCAGTTGAACCAGTCGCAGGCCATCTTCAAAGTCGAGCACCCCGGCAAAGACCAGCGCCGGGTATTCGCCCAGGCTCAGGCCGGCCGCGGCCTCGCAGGAGAGAACAACTTCGGGCGACTCGGCCCGCAGCGCCTCGACAGCGGCCAGGCTGGTGACAAACAGCGCCGGCTGGCTATAGATAGTGCTATCGAGCGATTCGGCCGGGCCCTCAAAGCAGAGCTTGGCCAGATCAAAGCCCAGGATCTCTCCGGCCCGATCGTAGAGTTCCCTGGCAGCCGGGAGACTTTCGGCCAGGGCTTGCCCCATGCCGACGCTTTGCGCGCCTTGGCCCGGAAATAGAAAAGCGATTTTCGACACAGGCATTCACCCTTCCCCGTGACGCCCACGCGCGGCGGTCTCCTTGGCGAAATCGCGCAATGGAAATCCAGCGCTGGCGCAATCCGTAGCGCAACGATGGATACCGCGTGGCAGGCAAAAGTTACAGCGGGCAGTTGTACAGCAGACGCGATGTTATCGCAGCGGCAATCGCGCGCCGCAACCGGGGCAAAAGCGCCGCGAGAAACCGCGCAGGATGCGCCCACGGAATGCGTATCGAACCGTCAGAGCGTCTACTCTTGCGGCGTGACGATCACGCGACCCATGTAGTAGCCACAGTTGGGGCAAATGACGTGCGAAGGCACCGCAGTGCTGCATTGAGGGCAGTAATGCAGTTGGGGCGGCGTCTTGAAGTCGTGTGCGCGGCGGCTGCCGGTCCGAGCGTTTGATTGTCGGCGTTTTGGTACGGCCATGGTCGTCGAAATCCGATGAGCAAGATGGTTGCGCGGCCTGGCGCGATCATCCGAAATGGACAATACTCCGGCCGACTCTACTTGTCGCAAGCACATGACTGTACGTGACTAACCGCACGATTGTCAACCCATGCAAAGGCGCCGGAACGGGCGACGCCAGCGGCCAAGCCAGCCCACGCCGGACCAGTTCCAGTCAAAACCGGCCACCGGACCATCACGGGACCTTCATCGGACCGCCACCGGCGATGACCGGCGACTCCCCCTTGGGCCCAGACGGCGTTGCGGAAGGACGGTGTCCTGTCCTGGGAGGCACGGCGCCCTGAGAGAAATAGACCCGGGAGGGAAATTCCCGAGAGGAAGGTTGGCCCAAAGGCGCGCCCATGATCCAAAGCCCCGGCAGGGGCGCCCCAAGGTAGCCAGGTACGAAGTGCCTGGTTTTTTACGAGATAAAACATCGTCGTAAGCGATGAACGCGATCTTTGCCTTGCACCCGTTCCGCGAGAAGAATTCCAACCATGCTCGTGGTCTTAGACTCCGCGGGGGGCGACGTCGGACTCGCCATGAACTTTCGACGTCACTGTTGCCTTCCCCAAGACAGGACAAGGTCGGCCACCGCAAAAGGATGTTTTCGGAGCTCAGTACACGGCCCGGCTGTGCCTCGGTGAACGCTTCGCCGTGTCGGTCGCCCGCCACCGACGCATCACTTGAGGACAAGGCGACTGGCCAGGTCTTACCTCGCACGACTCTTCCATTCGCAACTCTTCTCCGGCTTACGCCGACGCACCCTAACACCCTTAATTCCTCGGTCTTCGTGACCTGCCCCAGTTTTTTGGTCCAGGTGTTATGAGAGGATCGGTTGGGGAACGGGTAACGGAACTTTCTCTTGTTTTCGCGTGTGCTGCTGGAGCGCAGGCGTAGCCGGAGCGGAAGCAGCACACGCGAGCGCGAACTCACCGGGGGTCTGGTAACTCAGGCTGCTGTGTGGCCGCTCGTGGTTGTGTTCCTGCAATTGCCGCCGGGCGAACCACCGCGCCTCGACCAGGTTGGCGAACTCCTCGCAGTTCAATCGCTCGTCCCGCAGCCGGCTGAAGAACGACTCGGCATAGCAATTCTCCCACGGACTGCCCGGCTGGATGTACAGCATATCCAGGCCCGCTTGCGCGCTGGCGCTCAAGGGACGTATTCCGTCTCACCCCCCTCGAGTTCGTTTGGCACTTCGTACAGCGTGAGCACCAGTTACACCATGGGCGAATATATCAGCACGTCTTACGATGGCCACTACAGCGATGGCCTCGCCGGCACGTCGTCGATCAACGGCACTGTCCACGCCTCGGCCAGATCGTACAACAAGGCGCTGACGGAATCGAACGTGCTGTCGACCTCGGAAGAGGGGAGCGTGGAGTCGACGTGGCCGGCCGCCGCGCCCACCGCCGTCGTTGCCACAAGCCAGATCGCGCGCACAGTGGACGGCCGCCGCGAGACGGCCATCCAGGATGATTGGATGGAGAACGTCGAGTCGAAGTCGACGAGCTACTCGGGTTCTTCCAACAAAGTCAGCAGTTATACCTACAGCGAGTCGCCCGATCCGGACGAGCAAGCGGAACCGGGAGACTACATCGGCACGACGTGGAACGGCAATTTCTACAGCGCCAATGGGACGGCCGATTACTCCGATCAATCCGAGACGTGGCATTCGGATTCGTCGTTGACCGTCTCGTCAACCTCTACGCTGTCGTATACGCCGGACGGAGGTAGTGGCTCGGCGTACGGATTTGGTAGGTCAGGCACCGTCAAGAACGGAACCTGGTATCCGGACGAAGACCGGTCGTACGCCTCGTCGTACTCGCTGGCGCCGGGCGAACGCGTGCAGCCATACCGCTGGTCGATTCCGGACCAGGTGATCCCGGTGGAGCTGATTCCCTACAGCGTGCCGCGGACGATCCCGATTTATGTATCGCCCGACACGGGTGACCATTGGGAACACGCGCTGACTGGCGGAATCGGACCGTCCGGCATGAACGACTCCGGCCTGGCGCTGGAGCAACAGGCGCTGATGCCCAGCTTCCAGATCGACACGATGCCGCCGGAAATCTGCTTCGCCGCCGGCACGCTGGTCCGCACGCCCGACGGCTGGCAGGCGATCGAGACGCTACGCGCCGGCGACCTGGTGCTGGCCGCGCCGCACGATGATCCCACCGGGCCGGTCACAGCCCGCGCGGTGGTCGAAGCGAAGGCGAATCCGCCGGCCGGCCTGTTGAACGTGCATGTAGGCGAGACGGTAATCAGGGCCACCCACGCTCATCCGTTCTACGTGCACGGCCGCGGCTGGACGCGCGCGGAGAATTTGCACGCAGGCGATCTACTGCGAACCACAGACGGCGACTGGACGGCGGTGGGGGAGATCTTCGATAATGGCGACGTCGAACCGGTGTTCAATCTGCACGTGGCGGAGGACCACACGTATTTTGTGGGAGATGGAGCGGTCTGCGCCGTGCTGGTGCACAATGATTGCGAGGAGCCCGGTTTAAATTCCGGCGCTTTAGACGGCTTTCCCACCTCGATAGATCCACTGGACCTATTGGAACACGGTAAGCCACCTTCGCTGCCATCGTTTGACCGGCCTGGCATCGACCGACCTTTTAGCACCCCGTTACCGCCACTCGACGACTTGTTGTCGTCCGAACCGCAGATCAATCTTAACCCTCCACTACATGGAGGAATCAAGTCCATCCAGTCACAATATGGCAACACAATCATCGAATTCAAAGATGGGACTGTTGAAGTTCGTCTCGGATCGCCATCGACTGGTTTTCTCATGGCCGAGGGGGCAGCCATACTTGTCGGAGGAAAGCCTGCGCTTGCGGGAGCGAGATTCCTAGGATCGAAGGCCGCATCTTACGCAGATGACCTGGTTAAACTGACGGTAAGATTATTCCGAAATCGGGAAAAGTCTAAGGAAGCAGTCGAAGATGCGGTAAATCCAACATTCGTTGACCAAATGTCTCCGTCCGAGGCTGCTCGATATGAAAGATATTGGGGGGAACGCTATACAATTGATAACCCTACTCGCCAGCGTACATACACTACTCGCCAGCGTACATACACTGTCCCTGGCACGAGAAGCATAACCGATCAAAAGCTTAGCGAAAGCGGTGAGATCTATCCGCGCGAAACGATCTTTGACCAGTTCGGTCGCAGGATCGGCAACAACGATTACACAGACCACGGGCGTCCTGACGTGCCTTCGCATACGATTCCACATCATCATCGAAACCCCTGGCACAATCCCACTCAGCACGGACCAGGACGATCGGGCATCCATCCAGAAACGCCCTTCTAAGGACTCCTATGATCGATTCCGCAAAACGCTTTGCGTCGAACTGGCTTGCGGTTGCAACGACTAAATTCAGCGGTCCTGAATCTTGGAAGCACTGGGCCGACGTCATGATTGAGCGATTGCCCGAACCACCTATGTGGATTATTTATATGGCGGTTGCGAACAGTCTCGACGAATTATTCAAGGCTCTTGGCGAGCGATTAGAACAAGAGGACTATTCGGCAGGCTACCACATCCCTATTGGTAACGCCAAGTTGGGATACCATTACTTACGGTATGCGAGAGGAGACTACACGTTGCAAGAGTTTCTTTTAATAGCTGGTGATGAGGCAGATGGTGGCAGTGGCGATCTTGACTGTGAGCCCGTCTATGACATTCTAAATCGTGTGGAAATCGCCAAAGATGACCCGAAACGTATCGCGGCTCTTGAGGCTGAAACAAAAGAATTGTTCTTGCCCTACAAACAAATCGCGGAACGACAGTGGAGCGAACTTCAATCTGAATTGGTCGGTTCATGAACGGGGAGCGGCCAAGCGGAATGTTGGTCGGAGAATTTGCAGCCTGGCATCCTCTGCGTCGGCAATAACCCGACGAACTTCCTCGATCCGAGTGGTATGGCGTTCGTTACGCTGGATAACGTCGATTACCAGCCCGGCCGGTTCATCACCCCCCCTACGGGGAGGTAACGACTCTGATTATTTGTTCGGCACGAATGTCGGCGCCACCACCCTGAACCAATCCTTCAACTACCGTTCGACCGAAGCCGCGTCGGGAACCTTCCTGGAGACCGACTATTACGAGGGGCGCACAAAGGTGTCAGGAACCGTTTTCTTGTTTTCTGGGGCGACCTTGGGGCCGCGTGGTGGATTCCAGGCCTAATTGCCGCGCTGCCTTGTCGCTCCAGCGTTCATCGCCGAACGGGCTGCCGCGCTGCACGCTGCGCCGCACCGCCGCGATCTCGCCTTCCGTCTGCGGCGCGTTGACGTGACCTACCCAGTCTGCCTTGCGGGCTAGTGGCCAGGCGGCCAGCAGTCGCTTGTCTTCGGCCGTGCCCCGCAGCCAACGCGCCAGGCTGCACCACCGCCATCGCTCCGCGCGCTGCACGAGTCCTGCCCGCAGCGCGTTGCGCTCGACGTAGCGGGCGACGGTGTAGAAGTGCCCGTCTTCCTGGATCGGAAACGATTTGAAGCGGCCCTGGTAGACATGCCCGGCGCCGATCGAGCGGCGATGCGCGTGCCAGCGCTGCGTGTGGGTCAGCGTCAGCCAGCCGACGAACCGCGACAGTTCGCCATCTTCTCGCGGCCAGACCATCAGATGCCAATGGTTGGGCATCAAGCAGTAGGCCAGCAAGCGCGTTTGAGTTCGCTCGACCGCCTGCGACAGAACCGTCTCGAAGGCTTCGTAGTCGCCGTCGCTGTCGAAGATCTTCATCCGCGCATTGGCGCGATTCAGCACATGGTAAACGTAACCACCCTCAGCGGCTCGATGCGGACGTCCCATAACGGCCGAAACTACCAACCCGCCAGCCAAAAGTCAAAACAACGGTTCCTGACACCGTTTTTAGGAAGTTGCGGCTTTGCGGGTCCGAGGCGATAATCGAGGTTTCACTTTAGGCTGCTGGCCGCGTAATCCTATTCCTAGCTGCCGCTGCTGGCGGAGAACGCGCATGATCGATCAACCGAAGGATGCCGGCGGGGATTACACCCTGGAGCCTGCCCCTGCGCCCCCGGTCGCCGTCGCCCGTCCCGGCGTCTCGCAATCTGGCGCATCGAAAACGCCCCCGGTCGCCCGCGTCAAAGCCACGCCGCCCCGCCCCGCCGGGCTCCCCATTTGGGAACTGCTCGTTTTCCTGGCGCTCGCCTGCGCCACGCCGCTGGGCTATGAGTTCTACACCCGTCACATTTGGGAAGACTCGTTCATCAACCTGCGCCACAGCGAGAATCTGGTCCGGGGCGAAGGCCTGGTGTTCAACCCTGGCGAGCGCGTGCATGGATTTACCTCGCCGCTGAACATCCTGCTGGTCGCGCTCGGTTACGTGGTGACCGGCGCGACGACCTACATGGCGCCCCTCTGGTTTTATTTTGGGCTGTGCGTGATCGCCTACGCGGCCGGCGGCGCGCTGCTGATGCAAACGCTGTATCGGCTGGCGCCTGCGCGGCCGCTGTCGCGCTGGCTCTTCGCGGCGATTTACTTGTTCGACGTAAAATCGGTCGCCTACACCGCCAACGGCATGGAGACCGCCTTCATGCTGCTGTTTTTGGCAGGCTGCCTCTGCTTAATGGCGAGCGAGGACGCGTCTCGCTGGATATTGCGCGGCGTTTGCTGGGCCGGTCTGATGTGGACGCGCCCGGATGGTTTTATCTACATCGGCGTGCTAAGCGCGGCCGAGTGGCTCTTCAGCCCTGGCGTTCGGCTCAACCGGCTGGTGTCGTTCATCAAAGGGGGCTTGGTCTGCGCGGTCCTCTACGCCCCCTGGTTCGCCTGGGCCTGGAATTACTACGGCTCCCCCGTTCCCCACACGGTTACGGCCAAGGGAGATCTCGCCCGGGGCGGCCTGGGGCATCTGCTGTTGCTGTTGGAACATCCGCGCGATGTGTTCCAGCTTTTTTTCATCAAGGCGTTTCTGCTCTTCCGCCCGATCAATTACCAGATCGGCGGCGCCTGGCTGCAAACACCCGCGCTGCAATATCTGGTCAGTGGACTGACCGCTGCGGTGAGCGTGTTTTGCATGTTCTACTGGCTGGCGCCCGTCAAAGATCGCCTGGGGCGCGCGGCTTCGCTGAGCTTTTTTGTGATCTGCTTCTACTTTACGTACATGCCGTCGGTTGCCTGTTGGTACATGCCTCCGCTGGCCCTCTTGGGCATGGTGGCAATCGCCCGCGCGGCGATCACGCTGCCCGAGGCCTGGGTCGCCTGGACGGGCGCTAAGTCTCGCGCCGTTCCAAGACTAGCGTTGGCCGTGGCCGGGATCCTGGCCGCCGGGCAGATGGCGCTCTTTGGCATGACCACGTACGAGATGAAAGTCCAGCAGGAGGAGATCGAAAACGGCAACCGCATGCAGATTGGCCTCTGGCTCCGCGAGCATGGCCTGCCGAACGAAAGCGTCTACCTGGAGCCGCTTGGCTACATCGGCTACTTCAGCAACATGCGAATGATGGACTTCCCTGGCCTGGTGGCGCCCGAAGTCGTGCAGGCGCGGCGCGACAATCCAACGCTGAACATGGTGGAGTTGATTCCAATTCTTAAGCCAGATTGGATCGTCCTGCGTCCGCTCGAAATGCGAATGCTCGTGCACGACAAGCAACTCACGGAAGAATTCACGCGAGACTATGAGCTGGCCCAGCAATTCAACGCGCGGGACAGGCTGGAAGAATACTCGTTCATCCCAGGCAGGCTGTACGTGGAGTACGACTCTGAGTACGCCATCTTCCGCAAACGCAGCCTGCGCCCCAACAGCACGCAGTAAAAATTCGCGGTAAAACTTCGCAGTGAATCAGCGCACTGAATCTCGCAATGAAATGCGAGCCGTCGCATCGCGGGCGAGGTGGACAGCGCATGTCCTAAGCCTCAGCGGGACGTTCAAGCTGTAGCCCAGGGTCAGCCGGCGTTGCTGGCGCAGCCCTGGGTTGATGATCGAGATGAATCGACGTCAGAGTCCCACCGGGACGACCAAAAGAAACACCACAGCAACGCTCGCGCAGTCACGTCGGCGGTAAAGAGATTCCATGATTCGTCGCGCGCAACTGTTGGGGCGTCCCTCCCGGGACTCAATGCCCTTGATGCGCCGCTGAATCCGCCGCAAGCGTCTTACCGGGTTGCCTGGCCGGATTGCGCCAGTTGCTCGTGGATTGCTTCCTTGGCTTTTTCGAGCGCCGCAGGCAGTTTGTCCGGCTCTTTGCCGCCGGCTTGCGCCATGTCGGCTCGTCCGCCGCCGCTGCCGCCGACCGCTTCGGCCGCGGCGCGAATCCACTCGCCGGCGTGCAGGCCTTTGCCTTCCAAGTCCCGGCTCACGCCCGCCACCAGCAGCACCTTGCCTGGCTCGCGACTAGCCAGCAGGATGGCGCTCGACGGAACCTTGCGGCGAAGTTGATCGATCAATTGCCGTAACGCCGGAGCTTGTGCCCCGGGAGCCTCGGCGACGATGATCTTCGACCCGGCCACGTCCTCGGCGCCTTCGAGCAGTTCTTCGACCGAGATCTCGGCCCCGGCCGGTCCGCGCGCGGTTTGCTTCTTCAGCTCGCGGACTTCTTTGACCAGTGCCGCGACGCGGGTCGCCACTTCGGCCGGCTGGGCCTTGAGCAGCGACGCAACTTCCAACAGCGTGGCTTCTTGCTCGCGGACGCGATCGAGCGCCGCCGGTCCGGTCAGCGCCGTGATGCGTCGCACGCCGGAGGCCACGCTCTCTTCGCCCACGATCTTGAACAAGCCCGTCTGTCCGGTGTTCGAGAGGTGCGTGCCGCCGCAGAGTTCCTTGCTGAAGTCGCCCATGCTGACCACACGGACAACGTCCGGATATTTCTCGCCGAACAGCATCATGGCGCCCAACTGACGCGCTTCGCCGATCGGCATGCTGTGCCAGCGGACTGGCTCGGCCGACGCCACGAGTGCGTTGACCTCGGTCTCGATCGTTTTCAGATCGTCGCGCGAGAGGGATTTTTGGTTGGCAAAGTCGAACCGCAGTTGATCCCGATCGACCTTGCTGCCGTGCTGCTGCGCGTGGTCGCCCAGGTGTTTGCGCAGAGCGTAGTGCAGCAGATGCGTGGCCGAATGGGCTCGCACAATGCCGGCCCGCCGTGCGACGTTGACCTTGGCCGTGAGCGTCGCGCCCTGGCGGATCACGCCCGACCGTAGATGGCCAATGTGCAGCACAAAGCTGCCATCGCGCTGCGTGTCTGTGACTTCGAAGCGGACGCTATCGCCGACCAACTCGCCGGTGTCCCCCACCTGTCCGCCGCTTTCGCCGTAGAACGGCGTTTTATCCAACACGACCGTGATCGGCTGAGCGTGGCCAACTTCGTCGACCAGGTCGCAGAGCTTATCCGCGGCAATGATGCCGACGACGCGGACCTTGGTTTCGAGCGATTCGTAGCCCAGAAATTCCGTGCCGTGCATCGCTTTCTTCAGCGCGTCCAAAGGGCTGGACTTGAACAGCTCCTGCTTGGCGCCGCCGCCCGAATCCCGACCGTGCTTCTCCATCGCGTCGCGATAGCCTTGCCAGTCGAACGTAAAGTTATGCTCCGCGGCCAGCGTCTCGAACAATTCCGGTGGAATGCCGTGCGTGGTGTACATGTCGGCCGCTTCTTCGCCAGCGACCATCACGCGGCCGCCGCGCGTCATGTCGCGGAAAACGCGGTCAATTCGCTCCAGCCCACCGTCGATGGTCGAGAAGAAGTTCCCTTCTTCCTTTTCCACCACCTGGGCCACGCGGGTTGTCGTCTCTTTCAGTTCCGGATAGGGGCGAGCCATCAGCTCCGCCACCTTGGGAACCAGCAAATGCAAGAACGGCTTGTGCAGGCCGATCTGATGCCCATCCAACACGGCGCGGCGCAGCAAGCGCTTGACGACGTACTTCTCTTCTTTGTTGCCCGGATAGACGTTCTCGTGAATCGCAAACGTGCAGGCGCGGATGTGATCCGCGATCCGTCGCAACCGACGGCCGTGCTCGCTGGCCGGGTCGTACTTGACGCCGCAGATCTCGCCGGCCGCTTCGACCAGCGGGCGGAGAATGTCAATGTGGTAGTTGGTGTCGACCCCCTGCATCACTGCGGCCGCGCGCTCCAGACCCATGCCGGTATCGATATTCTTGCTCGGCAGTGGTCGCAGGTTATCTGGGGGCTCGCCCACGCGATTGAACTGCGTGAAGACCAGGTTCCAGATTTCGACGGAACCTTTCTCGGTGTGATAAAAGATCTCGCTACACGGCCCGCAGACGCCGTCCGGACCTTGGCTGGGGGCGCTGGCCGGCCAGAAGTTATCCGCCTCGCCCATCCGCTCAATGCGGTTGCTGGGCAGTTTGATCTCGTCGGCCCAGATGGCCGCGGCCTCGTCGTCGTCGCTATAGACGGAGACACTCAGCTTGCCCGGCGGCAGGCCGAGCCACTTGGGGCTGGTCAAAAACTCCCAGGCCCAATGGATAGCGTCTCGCTTGAAGTAATCCCCGAAGCTGAAATTGCCCAGCATCTCAAAGAACGTATGGTGATAGGCCGTCCGGCCGACGTTATCTATATCGCCGGTCCGCAGGCACTTCTGGCAAGTCGTGGCCCGGGTGAACTCCAGCTTGCACTTGCCCAGAAAGTGATCCTTGAACTGGTTCATGCCGGCCGGCGTGAACAGCACGGACGGATCCCAGGTGGGGACCAGCACGTCGCTGGGTCGGCGGGTGCAACCTTTGGATTCAAAGAACGCCAGATAGCGTTCGCGGAGTTCGTCCGTTTTCATGGAAATGTAAGCTCTATCGCCAGATGGCAAAAATGGATGGCCCAGACCATTGAAAGGCTCACGCCAGCAGCCGCCGGGCGGCGGGGCAACGGGCGAGAGGGGCTACGGGTAATATCGGTCGTAATTAGTCAAGAATCGGTCATCATAGCCGTCTCGTCAAAATGCGACCAGCGGAGCCTTACCGGGGGGTTGTAGGGCCTGAAAAGACAGAGACTTCGGACAAACGTGACGATTGCATTGCCGCGCCGACGAGGAACGCTGCCGGGCGGCCGACCTGTTGTTGGCCGAGACGAAGTAAAGGGGGCGGGAGGCAGTTGACGGATTGCGTGGAAATAAGCGGACCGAAGCGGCAGCAGCGGAGCTGAAAGCCATCGCTGACGACCTTCTTGACGACATTACTCGACTGACGGGAATTGGACTATGAACTATTACGAATGGCTGGGTGAGTTGGATTCGGCTGAGATTGACTTTCCCGATTTGGAATTCAACGGATTCTGGATGGTCGAAGGCAAGCCAGTTATTGGGTGGAACGAGCATATGATTGCTGTCTACATGTGTTCGCAAACCCCAAAGTTAGACTTTGGAATGGCGAGCAATTCCTGGCCGGTCTTTTCGCCAGCACTGCAAGCCTTGATGGAACGCCTAACGCCCGGCGTAATTCAATTCCTGCCCTTTCGCTTCCAACGTCTGAATGGAAAGGATCAGGTAGCAGGCTATTGCGTGGGGCAAATCTTGAGAGTGGTCGATTGTCTTGATCGACAGCGTACGTCGGTCAGGAACAACTGGGAACCGATCAATGCCGGCGGAGACTTTGGCGTGATGCGGCCGTTCGCGCTCAGTCGATCAGGCATTGGTGACGAGAAGCTCTTTCGCATCCAAGGCAAGCGCGGCACGATCGTAATTCGTGAAGATGTGCGACACGCCATCGAGAGCGCGGGTTTCAGCGGGCAACGGTTCGATCTAATCGAGTGCAGCGGCTAGATTTTCGTTCCTGCCTCTGTGTCAAGAACAGTTTTTGCGTTCTTGGGGTGTGCGGCGCGCTCAGTGGACTTGGCTGATGTGCTACAGCGCCTTGGCCGGCACGACGATTGTCGAAGACCGCCCTGCGCCGTCGATGATTTTCAGCGGGACGTTGCCCTCTTTTGCTGCGATCAGCTTCTCAAACTCTTCCGGAGTCGACACCCGTTGGCCGCTGGCGTGGCTGATCAGCATGCCGGGGCGTAAACCGGCCGCCCAGGCCGGGCTCTCCTCGGTCACTTCGAGAACGCAGACGCAAGGGTCCGCCGGGATCTGGCCGGCGCGGGCCCGCGCTTCGTAGTCCGCAAGTGCGCTGGCGTAGTCGATCCTCAAGCCTCGCCAGCGCGGTGGTGGGTTGGTCACCACCTGTCCGGCCATCGTCGCGGACTTGCTCAGCGTGACTTCTTTTTGCTGCTTGCGGCCGTCTCGCTCGAGCGAGATCCGCGCCACGCTGCCGGGCGCCAGGCCGCCGACGCGCAGCATCAATTCATCCCGATCGCGGATCGGATGTTCGTTGACGGCCAGCAGCACGTCGTTCGGCTGAATTCCGGCCCGGCTGGCCGGTCCGCCAGGCACGGACTGCGCGACACGCACGCCGGCAAGTTGCGTCGACCGCTCCGGATCAAACTGGACGCCGATCAATCCAAAGCCCGGCTCGCGCCCTTCCTTCAGCTCGCCCAACACGCGACGAAAAACATCGTCGACCGGAATGGCGTACCCGGCGGCTTGCTCAAAACCGGCGACCGCGGCCAGCGAAGTGGTCAGGCCGACCATTTCGCCCTTCAGGTTCAACAGCGCGCCGCCGCTGGTCCCCAGGCTGAGTTTGGCGTCTGTCTGGATCAACGTGCCGTAATGGTGCAGCGTGCGGCGGCCCCGGTCGTCCGCGCTTGGCGCCGCCTTGCGCTGCAAGTTGGCGACAATCCCCCAGGCGGCGCTCGCCTGACCATCGCGAGCGATCGCGTACGGATTGCCCAGGGCGACCACGATCTGCCCTTTGCGCAGTTTGCTACCTTCGCCCAGCGGCATGGAGACGAAATCCTCCGCGGCGAACTTGTCCGTCACCTCGAGCACAGCCATATCGCTGCGCGGGTCAGACGCCTTGATGCGCGCCCGATAGACCTTCTTATCGACCGTGGTAATAAAGTAAGAATCCCCGGCGGCGCCGGCGGCCAGCACGTGATGATTCGTCAGCGCCAGGCCGGGCCCAACAATCACGCCCGTCGCAAACGCGGCCGGCTGAAAATCCGGGTCCGCGGGACTGGGTTTGCGTCCGCCAAAAAAATCGGGCTGAGCGTCGAGCGCTACCGGATCGCGCAGCGGATCATCGCCGGCGACCCGCGCGATACTGACGACAGATTTCTCGCACCGCGCAATCGCGTCGGCCAGCACGTTCTCTAGCGCCGCGGCAACTTCCAGCCCGGACGGCTCGTCGGCGCTAGCCGCCCCCTGCCCATAGGGCGCAAGCGCCAACAGAAAAGCAACTGCGATGAACGCCGCCCCCATTGGCCAGCGAAGCAAGCCGGATTGCCAACCGAATTTCCAGCCGCTCCGACTCGGGCAACTTCGACGCGGAGTTCTGCGCAGATCGCATCTACGCGAGCCAGAAAACAGACTAATGATTGGTCCAGTGATTGGCCCAATGCTGTGACAGGACCAGAGATGACTCATAGCGGCTTATGTCCACTTTGCCATTCGGCCAGCGGGGACAAGGCCGAAACTATTCGTCCTCGCCCTTGGCGTCGTCCGCGTCAACCGCCACTGCGGCGACAGGCGCGCCGGAGGCCATGATCTTGTCGCGGAGCTCCTGCACCATGGCAGGGTTCTCGAGCATGTACGCTCGAGTCTTTTCGCGCCCCTGCCCTAATTGTAGGTCTCCGTAGCGGAACCAGGCGCCGGAGCGGACGACCAATTTCTGGGCGATTGCCAGATCCAGCACGTCCCCTTCGTAGCTGATGCCACACGTATGCATCATATCAAATTCCGCAACCCGGAATGGGGGCGCCACCTTGTTTTTGACGACCTTCACCCGCACCCGCTGGCCGACTACATCCTCCCCTTCTTTCAACTGCCCAATCCGCCGGACGTCGATCCGGCAGGAGCTGTAGAACTTCAGGGCGCGGCCGCCGGGGGTGGTCTCCGGGCTGCCGAACATCACGCCGATCTTCTCGCGAATCTGGTTGATGAAGATCACGGACGTCTTGCTCTTGCTGATCGCCCCGGTCAGCTTCCGCATGGCCTGGCTCATCAGCCGGGCTTGCAGGCCGACGTGCGAATCCCCCATCTCGCCATCCAGTTCCTTCTGCGGAACCAGGGCGGCAACGGAGTCGATCACGATCACATCCACCGCGTTGGATTTGATCAGCATCTCGGTGATTTGCATCGCTTCTTCGCCGCTACCCGGCTGGCTGACCAGTAGCGTTTCGAGCTCCACGCCGAGCTTTTTGGCCCAGCTAGGATCCAGGGCGTGTTCCGCGTCGATAAACGCGGCAATGCCCCCCGCGCGTTGCGCCTGGGCGATCACATGCAGCGCCAGAGTTGTCTTGCCGCTCGATTCCGGGCCAAAGACCTCGCAGATGCGTCCCTTGGGAATGCCGAAGCCACCCAAGGCAATGTCCAGCGACAGGCTACCCGTGGGGATGCCCTGCACGCGGACGCCGGTATCGACGCCCAACGGCATGATGGCGCCTTCGCCAAATTGCTTCTCAATCTGGGCGACGGCGTCCTTCAGTTGACGCTCTTCCAGCGGCGACTGCTTGGCGTCTTTGGGGTCCTTGGAGGCGCGGGCAACGTGGTCTTTCTTGGCCATGCGATGATTTGACTTTACGGCGGTAACCATGACACAATCCTTGCTCTTGAAAGAACTTGCGGCCGCACGGCCGGCGACCGGTCATACATTGGCTGACCGGATCGAGAATCTAGTGAACGCCTGAATAGTGTATCGACGTACACCAATCATTTCAAGAGAGAATTTGCAAGTTTTTTCCGCCCTCGGAGGTTCGGTCTGAAATGGGAAAAAAGGGCCGCCAACCGCGGCGCCACATTATGCCCGGCGGAACCAAGAAGATGCAACTCACGCGATGCGACGTGGAACAGTAGGACGGTGGAATCATACGGTCGCGGTGGACAGGGACGCGACAACGCGCGAGACACGCCAATCGCGTGGGCGATCTTCATGCTTCAGGAATGCGCACGTCCTGAGTCCCGGTAGGGACGGTCTAGCTATAGCCCGGGGCGCAGCCCCGGGTAAGATTGCGCGCCGCAATCGTCGTCGGAGTCCACGACCAAATGAGCGACATTTTTAGGGCGCACTTTCAGCGCTTACGACGAAATCCTTGTGTCGCGAAAACCAGGCATTTCATGCCTGGCTACCTTAGGGCGCCCCTACCGGGGCTCCGACGACGATAAAAGACGTTACCCGGGGCTGCGCCGGCCGGGGGCCGGCTGACCCCGGGCTAGAGCTTGGCCGTCCCTACTGGGACTCAGGACTTGCGACCTCTTCTAATTTTAAACGTCGCGCTCGCGGGGTCGCGTCTACTCGCGCTGTCGCCTCGATTCGTCAACACGTTCCATTGCTGCCCCTCATCTGTGAACGTGGTCCGTTCCACCTACGGCGCGCGGCGGCTGGTGCTGCTGTAGACGCCCGCTCGTTCCACCACCATCACGGGCGTTGGCGGTTGCGGGATTTCGGTCTCTTCCTCGGCTTCACCTGCTGGGCAAGTTAAGGCCGGGTGCGAGGCCAGGTATTCGCGAACGAAGTCGATCGTCGTTTCGATCACGTCGGCCTGCACTAGCAGTAGATCGCCTGGGCGGAGCGCTTCGAGCGCGGCTTCTACGGATCGATTGCCGCCGCGGTGGTCTTCGATCGACTTGGCCCGCGTCGCTTGGGCGAGCCCCTGCCGCAGCAGGGCCATGATTTCGCCATCGGCGCGGCCGCGTGTGTATTGATCTTCGTACAGCACCACGCGATCGAAATGATCTCCCAGCAGTTGCCCTTGGCGGATCATGTCGCTATCGCGGCGATCGCCGGCGGCCGAATAGACCACGATCCGTCGCTCGTGCGGAAAGGAACTGATCGCTTCGATCAGCGCCTGCAGTGCCGAGACATTGTGCCCGTAGTCCAGCACCACGGTCGCCCCGCCCACGCTCAGCACGTTGAAGCGGCCCGGCGCCATGTCGGCCTCGTTACTGAACGTGGCCAAGCCTGAGCGGATATCGGAGGGCGAAAGATTCAAGCCCCAGGCGGCGGCGCCGGCGGCCAGCGCGTTCTCGGTCATGAAGCCAACGCGGCCCTGGCGCGTGATCGGAATTTCGACCAGCGGCATCTGCATGTAGATCGTCTCGCCTTCGGCCAGGACCAGGTTTTTGTCCTGCACAAACGCCACGCGGCCACCCTGGCTGCGGTGCGCTGCCAGAACGGGCTGCTCAGCGTCCTGGGCGAAGAAGATCGTGCGGCCTTTGCACTTAACGCTCATGACCGCGGTCAGCGGGTCGTCGGCCTTCAGCACGGCCCAACCGGTGGGCGCCACGGCCTCGACAACGCAGCGTTTGACCACGGCCATTTCTTCCGGCGTGGTGATCCCGGCCAAACCCAGGTGATCCCCCTCGCCTATGTTGGTGACCACGGCGACGTCGCAGAGATCAAAGCCCAGTCCTTCGCGCAGGA
>Ga0105047_10001563_pt1 | contig 41101 bp, 32 predicted proteins | sample MAT04_FD_78384 | JGI IMG/M metagenome (GOLD analysis project Ga0105047, IMG submission 78384) | Freshwater microbial communities from Lake Fryxell liftoff mats and glacier meltwater in Antarctica - MAT-04 (megahit assembly) | ecosystem: Environmental > Aquatic > Freshwater > Ice > Liftoff...
AACATGATCTGCATGGCATATTGCATAAAAGCCATCATATCGCCCACCTGCATGTTGGATTCTGCCACCTGGTGCGAGCCAACCCAGATGATCAGCAGCGTCACAGCGTTCATGATCAGCATCATAATTGGCATCATCACGACCATCACGCGATTGATAAACAGGCTGGTGGCCGTCAGATCACGGTTGGCCACGTCGAAACGCTGCAGTTCAAAATCCTGGCGGTTGAACGCCCGGATCACCATCATGCCAGACAGATTCTCACGCGTGACCAGGTTAAGGCGGTCAATCAGCTTCTGGATGATCTTGAACTTAGGTACAGCGACGTTGTAAACGACCACGATCAGCGAGATCAAAATACCCACCGCCAGGGCGAGAATCCACCACATGGAGGAATCTTTGCCAATGGCGCGGATGATGCCGCCAATGCCGATGATGGGAGCGTAAAACACCATGCGCATCATCATGATCACCACCATCTGGATCTGGGTGACGTCATTGGTGGTACGGGTGATCAACGAAGCGGTAGAAAATTTGTCGAACTCGGCGTTGGAAAAGCTCTCAACCTTTTTGAAAACATATTGGCGCAGGTTGCGCGCCAACCCGGCCGCGGTACGGGCCGAAAGGAAGCCCACCACGATGGTACACGCCACTGAAAGCAGCGTCAGCAGCAGCATCAGGCCGCCGGTATTGAGGATGTAATTATTTGAAAGTACACCCGCATCCATTCCCAGCGCAGAATATTCGGCTTTAATCGGGGTGGCGGCAGCCTGGATCAGGCTGCTGCTGCTCATGGACTCAAAGCGCTGGTTCATGGCGCTGCTGATCTGGGTGAGGGTAGCGGCCGGCAGTTTGCCCAGCACAGGGAACGCAGCCGCACCCGGCGGCAGCCTGGATAGGTCAAACCCGCTGCCCTGGCTCATGGCCGCCGCCCGGGCAGGGTCGAGCACGGCCTGTTCGATTCCGTACACCACCAGCAGGCCCTTCGCCATCATCGGGTTGAGCCAGTCGGTATCGGCCTGATCCAGTGCGTTAAGTACATAGATCGGGGCATCTTTCAGAGCAGGGTACTGCGCCAGGGTGCGGTTGTATTCGGGCGATGTGGCATCGATCAGCGTGTAATCCCGCAACAGTCGGTCTTTATCAATGCTGCTGAGGAAGATCGTCAGCCGGTTCATCTGCGATTGGCGCATGGCCTGCGGAATGGCATTTTCTACCCCACCACCCTGAATACCGATATTGACGATCTTCGACAGGTAATCTGGCAGCGCCAGGTCGGCAAAAGCCTGCACGAACAACAATGCAATGGCGAGGATAATGAGGAGCAAGTAGGGTTTGAAATACTTGAGTAATCGGACCATTGAACACCTGTTGCAATCGAAAATTTTTGCTCAGACAACCGCATCATGCGAAATTTGCAAGAGCGCACAGCATCACGCCCGCACCCCCACGCAGCGCATTCATAGAGGATGTGGCTGCCTGGCCTGCGTAGGATAGACAATCATGAAATTGCTGAGGGAAGCGAAGGTTCACTAAAAGATTGGTAGTTCTAAGCCAGAAAAAGTCAAGTTTGCCGTGTCTGGCAGATAATTGTTAGCCTAAGTACCGCTTCTGGAGCGCTAAAATTATACTTCCAAAGCACAAACTCGGACATTAAGGGTCTATGCGAATCTCAGTAGTCCATCACCTCATCTCCCGGGTAGGGGGCGATGCGCCAGTGCCACTGCTTCTGATAATTCAGAAATTGAAAAGAAAGGCGGCTTGACAGGCTTCCAGAATCTGTTATAGTTAATGCGAACGTTCGGGTGAACGTTCGCATTACGCAATACCCACTCAAATCGTTGCGGATAACGCACAACCATTGCGCCTTCGGTGAATTGCCCTTCTTTTCCTCCGCGCTCTCGGCAGTGACAATTTTTAAGGACGAACATGGCCAAACCTCGCGTAACCCTCAAGCAAGTGGCTGCGTCTGCTGGAGTAAGTTACCAGACTGTTTCCAAGGTGATTAACAAGCAAATTCAAGTTTCCAAGGAAACTGAGGAACGCATTTGGGAAACTGTGCACAAGCTGGGCTACCGCACCAATTACACGGCGCGCAGTCTGCGTTCGCAGCGCTCACACACCCTGGGTTATTCCTGGCTGCCGGCTGCGCCAGACCAGGCCAACCCAATTTTGGACCAGTTCTTACAAAGCATGTTCCAGGCCGCGGAGCAGCGCGGCTATTATCTGCTCAGTTTCCCCTACCACACCAGCCGCACAGACCACCTGGCAGCTTACACCGAACTGATTGATACTGGCCGGGTAGATGGCTTCGTTCTATCCAGCGTCGAATATGACGATCCTCGCGCCCGGCTGCTGTTGGAGAAAAATTTTCCGTTTGTGGGTTTTGGCCGCTCCAACCCGGAGTTAAATTTCCCCTGGATCGACATTGATGGCGGTCATGGCATCCAATTAGCCGTTGAACACCTGCTCGAACAGGGGCACCAGCGCATTGCGGCCCTGGCCTGGCCTACCTCCTCACGCGTTGGCAACAACCGCATGACAGGCTACGAGAAAGCCCTCCAGCATGCCGGGATTATTCCACACCCGGCCTGGATCCAGCGTGGTGAAGGATGCTTCGCATTCGGCTACCAGGCGACGCTGAAGCTGCTGGACCTGCCGCGGGAAATTCGCCCAACCGCCGTGGTTGCGCTGAATGACACGATGGCAATCGGCTCCATCTGGGCTGCCAAAGAACGCGGACTGATCGTCGGCCGCGATCTGGCCATCACCGGCTTTGACGACACCCCCATGATCCAGTATATGGATCCACCCTTGACCTCCGTACGGCAGCCAACCTGGCAGGTGGGCCAACAAATCATTGCGCTCTTGCTGGATTATATCGAGCAAGGGCAGCTATCCCAACCCAATGAAATTTTGATCGAGCCCAGCCTGATCGTACGTGGCTCGAGCACCGGTCAAAAGCTCAAGATAATTTAAACCGCAATTCAATTTGCCGTAAATTTTTTGATTTTCAGGAGGTACGCATATGTTCGCTCTGTCCAATGAATGGACCGTTCAAGACACCCTTTTTGACGCAGCCCGGCTGCATCACGCTGAAACCGTATTCACGCTCGGCAATGGTTACTTTGGCACGCGGGGTGCATTCGAAGAATATTATCCTGGCGAAATGCGCTCCACTTTTTTGCACGGAGTATTTGATGATGTACCGGTGAGTTTCACCGAATTGGCGAATGCCCCCGACTGGATGGATCTGGAGATCTTACTGGCTAAAGAACGCTTTGGGCTGGACAGCGGCGTGGTGCTGGAGTATTCGCGCAGCTTGGACCTGAAAACCGCCACTTTGCGCCGCGTTGTGCGCTGGCAAAGCCCTCTGGGGCGGGTAACCCGCCTGGAATTTGAACGATTTGCCAGCCTGGCCGACGAGCACCTGGCTGGGGTGCGCTTGACCGTGACGCCAGAAAATTATGACGGCGAAGTGGAAATTCAGGCCGGGGTAAACGCGGATGCCGATAACCTGGGCCTCAAGCACTGGCAGGCGCTGAGCCAGTCCACAATTCGCCAGGGTGCCTGGCTGCATTGCCAGACCCGCGCCACTCAGGTTGGGCTGGCAGGTGGCTTCCACCTGAAAGTTAAAGCCCCCGGACGGACCCGTTACGCGCGCTGGAACGTGCGCGGCCACCCCACCCTCGCGGGCATCACGCCGGTGAACCGTGGGCAGCCGATTACCGCTGTAAAATGGTTTGCCTATTTCACCAGCCGTGATCAGAAAGACCCGCTCAAAGCCTTGCGACGCAAGCTGACCTACCTGCCCCGGTTGGATTGGGAGAGTGCCCATTCTGCCCACTGCCTGGCGTGGCAAGCCGAATGGGATCGCAGTGATGTGGTGATCGAGGGCGATCCGGAAGCGCAACTTGCGCTGCGTTTTAATCTATTCCAATTGCTGAGCGCCGCACCGCGCCACAACGAACGAGTGAATATCGGCGCCAAAACCCTCAGCGGTTACGGGTACCGCGGCCATTCTTTCTGGGATACCGAAATTTTTATGCTGCCCTTCTTTACTTACACCCGGCCTGAAATCGCGCGCAACCTGCTGTCGTACCGCTACCACAACCTGGCGGGCGCGCGCTTCAAAGCCCTGGGAAACAAGTACTGCGGCGCGCAATACCCCTGGGAAAGCGCTGCTACCGGCGAGGAAGTAACCCCTACCTGGGTGCCGCACTATGCCGACCGTTCCAAACTCATCCGCATCTGGACCGGGGATATCGAAATCCACATCTCTGCCGATGTGTCGTATGCCATCTGGCAGTACTGGCAGGCAACCGGGGATGATGCATTTCTGATTGGGCGCGGCGCAGAAGTGATTCTGGAGACCGCCCGTTTCTGGGCCTGCCGGGCAGAATGGGTTGCCGAGTTGGATCGCTATGAGATCAGTGATGTCATCGGGCCGGATGAGAATCATGAACATGTGAACAACAACGTGTATACCAACGGTATGGCCCGCTGGAACCTGCAAACTGCTTTTGCCATCATTGCATGGCTGGAGCAAGAACATCCCCAACACTGGCTGCGCCTGCGCAGAAGCCTGCATTTGAAACCCGCGGAGTTGAAAGCCTGGCAGCACGTCAGCGATCATCTTTACCTGGCGTATGACCCGCAAACCCGGCTGGTGGAGCAATTTGAAGGCTACTTCCAACGCAAAGATATTGACCTGCCAGCGCTTGAACCGCGCCAGGAATCAGTCCAATCGCTGCTGGGGATTGAAGGCGCCAACCAGGTACAGGTGATCAAACAGCCGGACGTATTGATGTGGATGTATCTGCAGCCCAACCTGTATGATAAAGAAACCCTGCGAACCAATTATGACTACTATACCGCCCGCACCGATCATGTCTACGGATCATCCCTGGGGCCTTCCATCCAGGCCATTATGGCAGCCTGGGTGGGAAAGCCAGCCGATGCCTATGAACATTTTATGCGGGCTGCCCGGGCAGACCTGTTTGACGTGCGCGGCAACGCCGGTGATGGCATCCATGGCGCATCGGCTGGCGGTCTGTGGCAGGCCATTGTGTTCGGGTTTGGCGGGCTTAAACACAGCGAGACCGGCTGGCAAACCTCGCCCTGCCTGCCCGCCCATTGGAAACGACTGGCATTCAAAATCATGGACCAGGGCAATCTGCGGTCATTTGAGATTACCCAATAATACTTCAAACGCCCGGAGCAACCAGTTTGCTTTGCAATTGGCAGGCTCCGGATCTTCATTCAAATTTTTGAGGGTAAAAAATGATTCAAGCCTTTTTATTTGATCTCGATGGGGTGCTGACAGACACCAGTGAATATCATTTCCAGGCCTGGAAACGACTGGCGGATGAGGAAGGGATTCCTTTCAACCGCCAGGATAACGAAGGGCTGCGCGGGGTTGGCCGGCGTGAGTCGCTGGCGGTAATGCTCAAAGGGCGAGAAATAACCGAAGAAACCGCCCAGGTTTGGATGGAGCGCAAAAACCTGTATTATGTTGAGCTGGTGGGCCAAATGACCACCAACGACCTGCTGCCTGGTGCGCTGGATCTGCTGAGCGAACTGCGCGCCGCCGGGATGCGCATTGCGATTGCTTCTGCCAGTAAAAATGCCAGCAAAGTGCTGGATCTGCTGCAGTTATGGGGCCGGGTGGATGCCGTTGCAGATGGCAACACGGTTACCCGCAGCAAGCCTGCGCCAGATCTGTTTCTGGCAGCTGCAGAAATGCTTGGGGTTCTACCAGCAGCCTGCGTAGTGGTAGAAGACGCCGCGGCCGGCGTTGAGGCCGGAAAAGCCGCCGGCATGCTGACCCTTGGGCTGGGTCCGGTGGAACGGGTGGGACAGGCAAACATGGTTTTGCCCGATCTGGCCGGCGCAAAATTAGCGGCTATTTTGCAGATTCTGGCAGCCCAGGCTTAACAACACTTCCAATTTCATCAACTTAAAGCCCGGCTTTTCGGTAGACAATGTGCAAATCGCAGTATAATTATTCTATCATTTGGCCTTTTTCAAGCCCAATCCTAACCTACCGTTTTTCTTGAGGAGTCGAACCATGGCGAATTTGGACAAAAAAATGACATCCCTTAAAAATGTGCCTTTGTTCAAGGGTCTCAAAGATCAGCAATTGCGGCTCATCGCAGACCGGATGACCGAGCGCAATTATGCTGCGGGCGAGACGATTGTAAAACAAGGGCACGGGGGCGAAGGATTCTTCGTGATCACCACCGGTAATGCTGATGCCATCCGCGAACGTTCCAATGGAGAAAGTATCGCGGTAAACTCCTTTGGACCGATGAATTTCTTTGGTGAATTGGCCTTACTGGATGAAGAAGGCGTGCGCACCGCATCGATTGTTGCGGTAGAACCGACCGAATGCCTGGTACTCACCCGTTGGGATTTCCTGGCTGCCCTGCGGCAGGATGCCGATATGGCGGTTGATATTCTGCAGGAAATGGCCAAACGCTTCCGCTTGGCGCTTGATTCACTTTAGCAAGCGATCTTTCCCCTTGGGCTGACGCCTTTGGCGAAAGGAACTGGCGGCACCTGTGGCTAGATCCTTAAAGAAGGCCGCAGCAGATTCAATCACAACGAGGCGCTCTCTTTAAAGAGCGCTTCGTTCATCACAGGCAACCCCAGCGATGAAGTGTCCCAACTGCTCTTTTGAATGCCCTCCCGAAATGCGGTTTTGCGGGGTGTGCGGCACAGCCCTTACCCGTACCTGCCACGAGTGTCAGTTTGTCAACCCGGTCTATTATGGATTTTGCGGAATGTGCGGGATATCGCTGCCGCCACTTGATCATGGCAGCCGATCCCCGGGTGCAGCGCGGTCTGTCGCCTACTCCCCCCCACCCAATCCGGCGATTCAACCGGCCCCGGCCACACTTTCCCATGCCGGTGAACTTATCCCTGCGCCGCTATCGGGCGAACGCCGCGTGGCCTCGGTAATATTTGCTGATGTCAAGGGATCGACCGAACTGCTGGAGCAAATTGGCACCGAGGCCTGGGTGAATGTCATGAACAATGTCTTCCAGGTGCTTGAGACCGAAATTTACCGTTATGGAGGTAAGGTTGGGCAGTTTCGTGGAGACGGCCTGATCGCCTTCTTCGGCGCAAAAATGGCCAATGAAGATGACCCGGAACATGCCGTGCTGAGCGCGTTAGCCATGCAAAACGCTCTGGCCAGCTACGCGGCTGAGTTGTTGAAAAAAGAAGGAATTCACCTCAGTATGCGCGTGGGTGTCAACACAGGCGAGGTCATCGTTGCGAACGTGGGCGCCACCCAATACAGCGAAGAAACCGCCATGGGCGAAGCCCTGACCGTCGCTTCCCGTATGGAGACCTCGGCCGATTCGGGAACGGTACTGGTCAGTGATAATACCTACCGCCTGGTGTGGGATCGCTTTGAATGGCAGCCGCTGGGTGAAATTCCGGTCAAAGGCATGAGCCAGGCCATGCCAGTATTCCGCCCCCTGGCTGCAAAAAGGTCGGTCGAACCTGGCGCGGATGCCCAGGCCTTTGGCTTAACCCACGGCATCATTGGGCGCAAGAAAGAACAGCAGATCCTGAAGAAAACTATAGAAGGCCTGAATGCTGGCAGAGGCGGCATCGTGCTGGTTACCGGTGTGCGCGGCATGGGCAAATCGTTCCTGGTGAACCAGGTCAATCAGCATTTTGCCCGCCAAAATGCGTTGCTGGCCAGTGCTCAAAGCAAAGAGCCATCTCCAAAGTCCCTGCCTGGTGTAGATCTATCTCCCACCAAACCCATCCGCTGGCTGCGCGGCAGATGCCGTTCGTATGGCAACCTGCGCCCTTATTCTTTCTGGTTAGATCTTGTGCATGAATGGCTTGGAACGCAGCCGGAAGATCAAGTTGGAGAAATCGCCTCGAACTTGCGGGCACAGATCGAAACTCTGTGGGATGCAGACGCCGAGCGTGATTATCCGAATCTCGCCACCTTCCTTTCCACCCCGGTGGAGGAGACTGCCAACGAACGCTTTAAGCATCTGGATGCCGAGGGCATGAAACGGCAATTTTTCCAGACCGTGCGAGATTGGATCCAGCATCTGATCAAAAACAGCCCACTGGTGATCACGTTTGCCGATGTGCAATGGTCCGACTCTACCTCGCTGGAATTACTTGAATATTGCCTGTCGTTGTGCGATACGGAACCGATTTTATGGCTGCTGGTCTACCGGCCCGAACGAGATACAGCCATCTGGGAATTTGAACATAAATTAGAAACCAACTATCCACACCGCCTGGTTCGGCTTCCGCTGCCCCCATTAACCGAAGAAAAATGCGAAGAATTCATCGATCAATTCCTCGGGAATGATGTGCTGTTGTCGGATACGCGCAATTTGATGATTAAGAAGTCCGAAGGCAATCCTTACTTTATTAAGGAATTGGTTTTCTCTCTGATTACGCAGGGTGCATTAACTTTAATTCCGGATGGCGAGCATTCCACCTGGAAACAAAACCGCCCGGTAACATCGCTGGATTTGCCAGATAGTTTACAAAATTTACTCATGGCGCGCATCGATCGCCTGTCACCGGGCGAGCGGCGCGTGTTACAGATGGCGGCTGTAATTGGTTCAGTTTTTTGGCTCAACGCGCTCCAGGCCCTCACGGCGCCGGGCGGCCCTGGGAATGCGCTTCAGCGGGATCTGGTTGTGCTGCAGCGCACGGGGCTGATTCACGAACGCGCTTTAGTGGAAGACCTGGGGATGGAATATATCTTTGACTCCTCGCTGGTGCGCGAAGTAGCTTATGAAAGCCTGCTATTCGCCCAAAGAGTCAATTATCATCTGCGCATCGCTGAATTTCTGGAAGAAGTGGTTTACCGCGAAGAAAAGCGGGGCTATTTTAACATTCTTGCGCATCATTACCGGCTCGCCGGCGACTCGAAGAAGGAATTATTTTATACGCTGCAGGCCGCGGAACACGCCCAGAATATTTATGCCAACGTGGAGGCCTTGCGCTATTATACCCGAGCAATCGAGCTGCTCCAGCAAATAGAAGCACAACCCGGCATCACCGATACTCAACACTATGCCATCCGCACCCAAAAATTTGAGGTGTTGAACGGGCGCCGCGCGGTGCATTTCTTAATGGGAACCATCACCGCGGGCTGGGAAGATGCCCGCGCACTGCTGCCGCTTGCGCGCCAGATGGAACAAGATCCGACCTGGCTGATCGATGCGCTGCTACAGCAGCCCGGCGTTTTTGCCGCCGACAACTGTGAAGAGTTAACCACGGGGGTACCCCTGGCGCGGGAAGCTTTAGAGCTGGCGATAAAAATTGGCGATAAACGCCGCGAGATGAATTGTTTACTCGCGATTGCCGGCCAGACCAACCTGTTAAATGACCCCTCCTGGATTACCATTGGCGACCGGGCGTTGGCGCTTGCCAGAGACATCGGTGACCGTCATTACGAAGCCATGATCCTGCTGGGCCTGGGCCATGCCTATGTGGGCCGGGACGAACTGGAAAAGGGAATGGCCTATCTGAACGCCGCCATGCCCATTTGTGAGGAGTTAAATGATCATGTTTCAGAAATGACCCTGCTGCGCGTTCAGGGCGCTCAATTTGAACGCAGTGGTGAGCATTACCGGCGGCTGGTGGAATATGAGCAGAAACGTCTGCGGCTAGCCAGGGAAATTGGGGACCGGTTTGAGGAAGCCAATTCGCTCATGTTCTGCGGTCAAATCCAGGCATTGAATCTGGGCGATCTGGAAGGCGGGCTGATCTTGCTGCAGGAATCGTTAAATATCCTGACGGAAGTCTCCGGCAAGATATTCCCTCTACTGCGCACCGCCCAAATTCAAATTGCCCTCAGGCAGCTCGCAGCCGCCCAACAAACCCTGGACATTGCCAGGCCGATTGCCGAAAAGAATGTGTATGACCTGAGCCGGGTGGGTGTGAAAATGGTCACATTGCTTTTGAATAATGCCATCGGCGACGAGGCTCACCTGCGGCTTGCCCTGCATTTATCCGCTGAAGTGTTCGAGATGGAAGCCGGCAAGCTGGTATCACGCCAGTACCGCATGGCAGCCGCCTGCCAGGCTTCATATAGCCATCTCAGCCTGGCGCATATACTCACCGCGGATGCCGGGCAGCAGGAGCATTTTCAAAAAGCATTGGAATCCTCGCGCATTGCGATCGAAGTTTATGAACTCTTTGGATATGTCAACATCATTGAATGTGCCGTTGAAGAGATTTTCTTGCGCCACAGCCAGGCACTGGCAGCCAATAATTTCCAGGCAGAAGCTGAAAAATACCTGAAAATGGCCTATGCCGAATTGATGCGAAAACACGATTTCATCCCTCAGGATAGCCAATACCGCCAGAAATATCTCGAAAATATCGCGTATCACCGTGAAATTCTGGCAGCCTTACCCGCTTCAACCAGTGAAAAAAAGGGGAAACCGGCGGGAAGCAAGAAAAAATAATAGAATTGGAAGAGGCAGTGCCCTCCAACAGGAACCGCTTTAGCCAGGGGTTACGGCAGATGTGTTTTCAGGCCAGGCCAGGCGCACCCCACGCTTGATTAAAAGCGCTTGAAATTCACTCAACCTGTGCGCATTGGAGCATACCGCCCGCGGCGCGCAGCCGTTCTGGCTGGTGTAAGCAGCCAGCGCCCCCGCTGCTTCTCCGATGGCCCATTCCACCGGGTGCAGCCGGTACGAGCCGTTGGTGAGATGTGTAGTGCCAATATTCTTGCACCCGGCAATCAGGTTGTCACATTCCAGGGGGATGAGCGCACCGAGGGGGATCTGGAAAGGCAGGGTCGCCGCGAACATGGTCCGTTCGTCGCCCACGCAGGCATGCAGGTCCATTGGGTAGCTGCCAATCCCCACCGAATCGGCAAAAACCGCCTGCCGCACCCCCGGGTTCGCCGCAACCGTGATATCCTGTTCACAAATTCTGCGCAGGCTTAAAATCCGGCGCGCCTCACGCACATACGGCGCCTGTGCGATACCCGAACGTGTGCCGACGGCGGCGGGCAGAATCTTTAATTCCGGATAGCCCACCCCCAGGCCATCATCGCGCGGGGCTTCGGTCTGCAACCAGTATAAGAAGCCCAACGACAACCGGCGGGCTTCATCCAGAACGGCGGCTTTACGCTCGGGCGGCTGGTCGATGAGGTTGCCCCAGCGGTAATCATTCGACGGCCAGTTGATCAAGGCGATATCACCCTGCGGCCCCGCCGGCGACAATAATGCGGAATCAAACACGCGCCGGTAAGTCCAGAAAGGCAGCGGACGTGCCTGTGTGGCCTCGAAAAAGTTGTAGGGCACCGCCTGGTTCTGGTGGTTGATCAGGGTCAGGCTGTAGGGCTGCGCGGGGTGGAAGGCGGCATAACCGCGCGGCTTGCGCAGGGTATGATCTTCGCCCGGGCAGAACTGCACCAGAAAACAGAAGGTAAAGCTCTGCACCCGTTCCGGATGTGGGCCATCCGGGCTGGCGTGCGGTTCACGCGTATCTTCAATGGCCTCGGCGCCGGTCACATAAGGCACCCCCGCCAGCGGCAACAGATCGCCCAGGTCGGTGGCATCGATATACTGTTGGGCGCGCAGTTTCAGACGGGAGCCGTGCGGCGAACAGACCTCCACCGAACGGATATGCGTGGGGTCTCCTTCACAAGCGCAAGGCCGCTGGCGCAGGCGAATTTTCAACCTGCCGGAGCGCAGATGCGGGGCCAGCAGTTCGTTAAGCACCGCCAACCCGGCCCGCGGTTCAAAACACAGCCGGCTAACCCAGCCATTGCCCGGGTTCAACGGCGCGCCGCCATTGGGCATGTGCGCCGGGGCGCGCCAGGCTTGTGCGTAATAGCTGCGAATCGCATCACGAAAACTGGCATAGGCCCGGCTGGGGGGCGCCTGCTCAACCCCCTCATATTCATCCAAAGCAGAGACCGCCTGGCTGGTTACCTGACCACCCAACCAGGCGTGCTCTTCAGCGAGGATCACCCTCGCTCCGGCTTCTGCCGCCGCCAATGCTGCCGCGACCCCACCCAGGCTCCCGCCGATTACGGCCACATCACATTCTTCAATCATGGTTATACCGTCAGAACCACAGTCTTTACTTCAAACGGACGAAACTCCAATTGGATGGAACCAACCACGTAGGGCAGGTCACGCGGCTCATTTTCGAGCATATCGGTCTGCGCCGCGTGCTTCACCACCAGGCTGGTTTGCAATTGGCAGGTAGTCTGCATATGCATGGCCTCGTACAGGCGCAACACAATGCGGGAACTGCCATCTTCGGCGGGTTTCACGGCTTCGATCACCACATTCTCCGCGCTGAGCGAAAACAGCGATACGGCCTCTGTCGCGGCGCCCGGCACCACCAGCGCCGGAATATTCAGATCATAGGCTTCTTTCACCACGCCACTCTCTGCCAGGCTGCCGTTCCAGGCATATAACGCGTAGGTAAAGGTCTGAATGCCTTTATCCGCGTGCATATCCGGAGACAGAGCCGATTTGAGCAAGGTCAGGTTGATGCTGTTGCCCAACACATTTAAACCGTACTTGCAGTCATTCAAAACTGCCACCCCACGGTTCGCCTCAGCCAGAGCCGACCACTTGTGATTGCTCACCTCAAAACGGTCCGCGTCGTACGGGCGGGAGCGGTGGGTGGGGCGCCGGATATGCCCGAATTGGATCTCATGAATGGCTTCGTCTGAGTGGATAGCCACCGGGAAGGCCACCTTCAGCAGTCGATGCGATTCCTGCCAGTCCACCGTCGTTTCAAAGTCGATGCGGCGGCTGTCCCGGCGCAGGCTGATGATTTGCGTCAGCCGCGACTTTTCTGTAAGCGGGCGAGAGAGCTTCAAGCGGCCCACCAACGGCCCGGCGGCATCCAGGGTCAGTTCCGCCTGGCGAGGCAGTTCCACCGGCGATTCGCTGTACTGCGGGTCAATATCCCAGGCATCAAACCAGGCCGGAACATCCTTATACAGTTTGAAAACATTGCAGGCGCCCGCTGCCAATTCTCGCCCGGTTTCTTTATCCCACAGGCTGATGATTTCACCCAGGTGATTGAATTGCACCCGCAAATAATCATTTTCGAGCGAAAGGCGGGTCGCTTTTACCACCGATGCGAAGTTACCCGCCGACTGCCCGCTGTGGGCCAGCCCCGCCCAACCACAAGCCGGCAGACTGACCTCGGCCAGGGTTTCACCCGCCACCACCTGCACTGCCCCACCTACGGTCACAGCGTGCGGCACGGGAACCAAAACCGTGCGCGGCCAGGATAGCGAATTGAACACAGTCACCGCCTGATTGGAGGCACCGGCCAATTGCGTCGCGGCTGCGCGGGCAATGGCCTGCCCTTGCCCGATGATGACGGTGTAATCCGCCTCAATTTCATCGTAAACGCGCTGGATGGAGGATCCGGGCAGGGCATCGTGGAACTGGTGCAGCAGCACAGTCTTCCAGGCCGCATCCAACGTTTCAGAGCCAAAAGTGAATCCCCGCAGTGCCCGGGCAGCAGTGCCCCACATTTCGGCCTCGCGCAGGGTGAACTCGCTTTTGCGATTGCCCTTTTTGGCCTTAGCCTGCGAGGTATAGGTGCCGCGGTGGTTCTGGAAGTACAGTTCGCCTACGTAGCGGTTGTTAATGGGTCCCCGCGCTTCCAAGTCTTTGAAAAACTCATCAGGCCCCGCCATGCGCACACGGGGCAGTCCTTCCAGATCCTGGACGCGCCGCATAAATTCAAGGTGGGTGCGGCTGGCCCCACCACCGCCATCACCCCAGCCGATGGGGTAAACCATGGATGCGATATCATTGCGCTGGATACGCTTATTCCAATGTTCCAGCACATCGGAGGGCAGCGGGAAATGACCATAACCATTGAATAGGTGCGCGGTGATCCCCGTGCCGTCGATACCTTCCCAGATGAAATTCTGATATGGGAATGGATCGCCGCCGCTGTAAATCCAGAAGATTTTCGAGGTCATGAAGCCGGTTACACCGCAGCCTGCCATAATTTGCGGCAGCGCACCGGAATAACCAAAAACATCCGGCAGCCATAAAATCTTGCTGTCGGTGCCATATTCGGCCTGCATAAAACGCTTGCCATGGATGAACTGCCGGATCAGGCTTTCGCCGCCGGTGATATTTGTATCCGCTTCCACCCACATTCCGCCTTCAATGAGGATATTGCCGCTTTTTACAGCCGCTTTGAAGCGCTCATACAGCTCCGGATAGCGCTGCTTAAGCATATTCATCAAATGCGGCTGGCTCTGCAAAAATTTATATTCCGGGTATTCCTCCATCAAGGTTAACTGGGTGCCCACCGTGCGGGCCATTTTACGCTCGGTTTCTGCCAGCGGCCACAGCCATTCGATATCCAGGTGTCCATGTCCGAACGCGAAAAATGCGGGGGCCGTGGAACCGTTAACGCATGCCAACAGCGGTTTCAAACGCGCCCGGCCCGCCGCCACCGTTTCCAACATTTCGGCTTCAGGCAGTTCCACATCGATGACATAGGTCGCGTCCATCAACCCGCGGTCAATTTCTGCGACCCGCAGCGAGTTGGGCTCCAGGCTATTGCGGGCGGTGAAAAGGGTCATATAATCCAACGCCAGTTGGTAAACTTCTTCGCGCCAGATGCCAAAGCTGGCGGCTGGCACCACCATCTGGGTCGGTCCCGGTTCCGGCACGGTTTGCCGGCCAAATATCACCGGCCCCCCACCCTCCACGCGCGGGCCATGCCCCGCGTAAATCTCCAGCAAGAGTTCAAAGCGCTGCCCCAGTAGGCCGTGCGTGGTCAGGGTAACTTCCCGATGACCAAAATCCACCGCTCCCACTTCACGCCCGTTTACCCACACCACCCCTTCCGTGGCAAAATGCCAATCGAGGTCCAATACCCTGGAGTCGACCGCGAACACAATTCGGCGGCCTGCCGCCGATTCTGGCAGAACCACCGTCGCCTTGAACCAGCCATATTCCCATTTTGCGCCCCAGGGCGTACCGGGTGGCATGGAGGCAAAGTTGTGTTGCAGCGCCTGCGCCGCGGTCAACTGCTCTTGGGTCACAAAACCGGCCATATCTACCTGGCCCAGTGGAAAATAAACACTATCGGTGATGGCTTTCTGCCATCGTTCAAGTCGCCGTTTCCAACCTTCTGTGAGTGCCACGCGTAACTCCTTGAATCAAATATGTGACTGATTAATTGTAACATCAAACGAATTTACGCCCTGGTTGCGTATTGCCCCTCAACCCCATAAGCGGTAACTGACCTTCCCCCGAATCAGTGGTCAAAGGGGGTGAATCCGAATGGGCCAGGGGTGGGGTTCTTTCACCGCTGAATGGAAATGCATGAGTACCCCGTTACCTTTCCATTCATTATCATCCCTGCTATAATCTTTATCACAAGTTCAATGATGGTTATGGAGGAAAAAGAATGGCAGAAGAATTAAATGGGCATCCAGCCTACACGGGAGTGGCACTGCACAATGACAAGCGCGGTGGTTTTTCGGTCTGGGTGCCAAGCGACTGGTATGAAATTAAGTTGAAACGAAACCATCGCGGTTTCCTTTTTTCGCCATACCCGGATGATATTAACACCAGCATCCTGATGGAAAAGAAAAAGCTCAAAGTCGAGGTAACCCTTCAAGATATCGATCTTCTCCGCGAAATCTTTCACCAAGACATTCAGGCGCTGCCCGGTGTGGAGATTGAACTGCTGGACGAAAAACTTACCGAATCGATCATTGTTTTCGACGCCCGCTTTTCCTTCCTGGAAGGGGATAATCGCCGCAAACGCTGGGTACGCAACATCTATTGGGGCGAAGGCCAGTTGATCGTGATCGCGCAGGGCCGCACCCCGGAAGATTTCGATTATTGGCTGCCGATGTTTTTTAACTCCATCACCACCACCCAGATCGTTTAGGTGGTGCGGATACCTGCCCACTCAGGAGATGTCGCTCTCTGCTATGGATGCTACCACTACCTTCACTTGCCCATATTGTGAGACCGAGCTCTCGATTCCAGATAGCCTCTGGTATACCACCTGCGATCAATGCAGACACCACCTGGATCTGAAATCCCAGTTTGCCTTTTTGCGCGGGTTGGATGCCTTTAGCGAAGGGCAGAATCTGTTTCAAAAGGTTAATCCCAAGAAACGCATGCGCCGGCAGTTTTTCCTCACCACCGATCGTGATGCGTTGGATCTATTCCGGCAGGCGTATTCGTCGCTGCAGGTGGCATTCCTGTCAGAACTTGAGCCAAACCAGCGCCTGTTGGGCGTGGAGATGATGACCAGCATGACTCAGGAATTCCAGTTGCGCCTGATGGTCTCGCCGGTGGAAGCTCAATATTGGAATACCCTAATGATTGAACATACCGCCCAGGTTGAATATGACCGGCTCTCGCAGAAGCTCAGCCAGCCGGCCAGCGGCTTGTTGGAGCAAATCAAATACTGGCGCTGGACAGGGCGGCAAAAAACGTTGCTGCAATCCCTGAAGAAGCTGGACGCCAAACTGGAATCCCTAGAAAAGGCGATCGAGTTCACCGATCCTCCAAAAGCGCGCAACAAGACCTGGAAGCCTAAATCTACCTGAGTGAAAGAAATAAAGAAATCACCGCCAAACGGGGTTCCCGAAATGACGGCGATTTCTTTTTGATCTTTTAGCCACCTGCCCGTAAGCAGGTTTTTTTTTCAAACCACGACTAATTTGATGATGATCGAGACTACGATGATCGCCACTTCCACGCCAAGCACCTTCCCAATCCGCTTCAACAGCATGCCCTGGGGGCGCCCCTTGCGGAAGTAATACTCGATCCAAATCGTAGCACCCACGATCGCAATACCCAGGACAATCAGCATAATATTGTCAAACAAGAAAACGACGCGCCCTGGCGTAAAATCCAGCCCAAGTCCGCCGGAGCTTTTGTATGTTTGCTCCTGTGAAATCTGGAATATACTGGCAATGCTGATGACGGCTTCACGGATGTATAAACCCGCAAGCACCGCCAGCACACTGGTAACCATCCATGCCAATACCAGGCCAATACTGACCTGCCAGTGATCCCAATTAAACTTCGCTTTCAAAACTACTCTCCAGTCGTAATCCCGCGCAAATTGAGCTCGCCCGCGAAATGACAGGCAGCATACCGCTCCGGGGCAACTTCTCTTAGTGCGGGCAGATCTGTCTTGCAGATATCTTTGGCATAGCGACAACGCGGGTGGAAATAACAGCCCGAAGGTGGGTTGACGGGACTGGCCACTTCGCCCGGCAGCTTGATCGGCCGTTCACGGCGGCGCGGATCCGGCTTGGGGACCGCGGCCATCAATGCCTCGGAATACGGGTGCAGCGGCGTATAGTAGAGGTCGTCCGTTTTGGCCAGTTCCACCAGGCGGCCCACGTACATCACGGCAACCCGGTCTGAGATATGCTCGACCACGCTCAGGTCATGCGCCACAAAGATATAGGTCAGATTAAAGTCTTGCTGCAAGTCTTCCAGCAGGTTAATCACCTGGGCCTGGATCGAAACATCCAGTGCCGACACGGGTTCGTCGCACACAATCAGCTTGGGATTTAACGCCAGGGCGCGCGCAATTCCCAGGCGCTGGCGTTGGCCACCACTGAAGGCATGCGGATAGCGGCTCATGTACTCGGGGCGCATCCCCACCACGCGCAGCAGTTCTGCCACGCGGTCCTTCAGCTCCTGCCCGCTGACCAATCCATTAATCACCAGCGGCTCGCCCACGATGCGTTCAACCGTCATACGCGGGTCCAGCGAGGAGAAAGGATCCTGGAAGATGATTTGCATGTTGGGGCGCACCGCGCGCATTTGCTGGCGGTTTAACTTTTCCAGGTTGATCCAGCCCTGCTTGGGGTCATTGAAGCGAATTTCTCCTGCGGTCGGTTCCATCAGGCGCATAATGGTGCGTCCGGCGGTGGTCTTTCCGCAGCCACTTTCACCCACCAGGCCCAGGGTTTCACCCTTTTTAACAAACAGGTTGACCCCGTCGACGGCTTTTACCGTTCCTTTGCCGCGCTTAATGAACCCGCCCTGGACTGGGAAATATTTCTTGAGGCCTGTGACTTCCAGGAGAAGATCATCTTTATTTGTGGTTAACGGTTGGTCGGTCATTCTTCCACCTTATCCGAGTACAAGAAGCAGCGCACGGTGTGACCATCCGGCATGGTCGTGAGCGCCGGCATGGCCTGATCGCACTTTCCGGGCATGAAGGCACCACAGCGCGGATGAAATGCGCAACCTTTAATGCTGGAGTAGGGATCGGGCACCACACCCTTGATCGGCTGCAGACGAGTGCGGACTTTACTGCCGGCGTGCGGAATGGAATTCAACAGGGCCTTGGTGTAGGGGTGCAGCGGATTGTAGAAGATCGGATCGATGACCGCCTGCTCCACAATGCGGCCCAGGTACATAACGGCCACCGCATCACACATCTGCGCCACCACCCCCAGGTTGTGGGTGATGAAGACGATCGTCATACCCAATTCTGCCTGCAGATCACGCATCAAATCCAAAATCTGCGCTTCAGTGGTCACATCCAGGGCAGTCGTGGGCTCGTCGGCAAACAAGACCGCCGGGTTGCACGAAAGTCCCATCGCGATCATGGCGCGCTGGCGCATACCACCACTCAACTCGTGAGGATAGCGCGAGAAGATGCCCTTAGCGTTGGCCATGCCCACCTGGTCCAGGATCTTGATGGTACGGATCTTGGCTTCAGCATCATTGACCTTCTGATGAAGAATGATGGCTTCCGCGATCTGATCTCCTACCGTATACGAAGGGTTCAGCGAAGTCATCGGTTCCTGGAAGATCATGGCCAGTTCTTCGCCGCGGATATTGCGGATTTCCTGGCTCATGGGGTCCAGGTCGGTCAGGGTCACTGTTTCCAGGCCCCGTTCCTTGGGCCTGAAGAAGGTGATATCACCCTTAATGATCTTGGCGGATTTTGGCAGCAGACGCATACAGGAAAGGGCGGTAACGCTCTTTCCGCAGCCGCTTTCGCCCACCACACCCATCACCTTGCGCGCTGGAATATCCAGACTGACGCCGTTCAAGGCTTTGGATATACCGATATCGGTGTAGAAATAGGTATGCAGATTGTTAATCCGAAGGATGGTATCGGCTTTAACCGCGGTTGTTTCACCCGTTATTTGGCTCATTAGATTTTCGCTGCCTTTCTTGGGTTAGATCGAATAGGGATCGACTGCATCGCGCAGGCCATCACCCACCAGGCTGAAGAACAGCACCGTGATGACCACCGCTGCGCCTGGGAGTAGGATCCAGGGGGCCTGCAGGATCACGGATACCTGCTGGGAATCGCGCAGCAAGGCGCCCCAACTGACCATTGGAGGCAGGATGCCCAAACCCAGGAAGCTCAGCGCGGTTTCGCCCAGGATCATCCCGGGGATGGCCAGGGCAGCCGACACGATGATGTGGCTGGCGGCATTAGGCAGCATGTGCACAAAAATGATGCGGGAGTCGGTCGCGCCGGCAGCCACGGCCGCCTGGCAGAAATCTGCTGTGCGGTAAGCCATCACTTTGGCGCGCAGTTGGCGGGCCAGGCCGGTCCAACCTACAAAGGAGAGTACCACCGTGATCAGGAAGTAGCGGTGAAGGGCGGTAAAGTCCCCTGAAATGGGCGGCAGGGCAGCCGCCAGGGCAGCCCACAATGGGATGGTGGGGAAGGCCATGATGACCTCAATGGCGCGCTGGATGATGTCATCCGCCACGCCCATCCAGTAACCCGATGCCGTGCCCAAGATCGAACCCAGGAACAGGCTCATGGTCACCCCAAGCAACCCGACCGTCATGGATATTTGCCCACCTATCAGGGTGCGGGTGAAGATATCGCGGCCGATGGAATCGGACCCGGCGAAATAAATCCGCTGCGGCAGATCCACACCCACCAGGTGCACATCCGTGTTAATAAAACCGAACAAGACGTAGGGGTCGCCCTTGGCAAAGAATTTGATGGGAATCTTTTGGGTTTCGTCAAATTTGAAGACAAACTTGAACGAATTCTGATCGAGTTCGGTAATCAGGGAATACATGTACAATCCGGGTGTGCCATCGGAGCCGGAGAGCGCAAACTTGCTCGGCGGGCCAAAAATATAATCGCCGTTTTGCAAGGTGTAATCATTGGGACCAATAAAGCCGCCCAAGAAGACCAGAATATACATCGTAATCAGGCCGACCAGACCGAACATGGCCAGCTTATTGCGACCATAGCGCAGGCGCATCAGGGTAAGTTGGGAGAGCTGCCCAACCTTGCTGACGGGTTCCTCCACCACGGGAGCTTGCGGCACAGGGGAAGCCCCTGGCTTTAAAGGGGTTGCTGCTTCTGCCATTTTAAACCTCTCTCTCAAGCGTGCGTCAGCACTTTACTCGTAGCGGATGCGCGGGTCAACCCAGGCCAGTAGAATATCAGCCAGCAGGTTACCGATCAATAAGGCAATGGCCAGGAACACCAGGAAGGCACCGGCCAGGTACATGTCTTTTTGGATCAGGGCGTTGAAATACAACGGTCCGGCTGTGGGCAGGTTGAGTACCAGCGCAACAATGGTTTCACCGGAAATCAGGCCGGGCAGGCTGCCGCCCAACACCATGATTAAGGGGTGAATGGCGTTGCGGAAAGCATGCTTCCAGGTCACCACGCTCTCAGTCAGCCCTTTAGCGCGCGCCGTCTGCACGTACTGCATGTTGAGCACATCCAGCAGGTTGGCGCGCATCACGCGGCTCAACCAGGCCGTGCCGCTGGCCCCGATCACGATCACCGGGATCCACAGGTGGTTCATCAGGTCGAGGACCCTGGCAATGCTCCAGGGTGCCTTTTCAAATTCCGAGGAAAACAGCCCGCCCACCTGCATATGAAACACATTCTGGGCGAACACCATCAGCACCAGAGCCAGCAAGAAATTGGGGATCGAAAGCCCAATAAATTGCAGCACCGTGATGAGGTAATCCGGGATAGTGTAACGGTGAGTAGCGGAGTACACCCCGGCAGCGATCGCTATCACCCAGGTAAAAATTAACGACAGGATCGAAAAGGCCAGAGTCAGCCCCAGCCGGCTCCAAATCAAATCACTGACCGGCAGGTTATAGGCAAATGCCTGGCCAAAATCTCCCCGCACAAAACCAGTGATCCAAATCCAGAAACGTTCATATTCGGGTTTATCGAGGCCATACCGGCGGTAGAGGGCATCAATCTGGGTCTGGCTCAAGTTTCCGCCCAAATTACGCAGGCGGCTGACCTCAGACTCGACATAAGAACCCGGCGGCAGTTCGATGATGATATAACCCAAAATGGCCACAATCACCAGGGTGATAGCCATGTAACCCAAACGGCGCAGAATGTAATTAATCATGATTCACTCCTAATCCTCCAGGTTCTGCGATTAAAGAGGGGGAGGAGGAAGATCCAGGCGAGCCTGAAAACGCTCCTCCTCCCCGTGGTACCTTACGCGTTAGGTCAGTTTATTTGAAGGACCAGGTTTCGGGATTGGTGACGGCGGGATAGGGGATAATCCACGGATTATCGAAACCACCCAGCTTGAGTTCTTCTCTCTTCGGAACGCCCTTCAGCTTGCGGCTGACGATCTTGGGCTTGGGGTAGTTGGCTACGGTGCCGATAAAGAACGGGCCCTGGTCCATGTGAATCTGCCACATTTCCCACACCAGGCTGGCGCGCTTGACTTCATCGGGTTCGATGGAGGCCTTGGCATAGATGCCATGGATCTTCTCAACCGGGGTACCCACGTAATCTTTGTCGGCCTTGACGAAGCGGGCGGGTTTGCGTTCCCACGGGCTCTTGTCGACATCGATCTTCTCGGTGGGGGTATCGGCAAAGCGGATCAGGTTGCCGCACAGCGGTGCCCAGCGGTCGGGTTCGTTCGGGACCACCCAGCTCGGATAGAGCATGTGATCGGGACCATCGCCCACTTCCCAGGCGGTGCGGAAGCCAAGCTTACCGGCGCGCCAGTCATCACCGAAGGCGGTGGGAGTGACCTGGTTGACCACAACGTTCAGGCCAACGGCTTCCCAGTTCTTCTTGGCAATTTCCAACACATCGGTGGCTTCCTTGTTGGCATCCGCCTGGATGTCGATGCGGAACTCGAACTTCGAGCCATCCGGGTAGGTGCGCTTGCCATCCGCGCCGACCTTGCAACCGACCTTATCCAACAGGGTCTTGGCCTTGGCCGGGTCGTAGGCAGAGTAGATCTCGAAGGCTTTCTTGCCGAAGGCCTGGGCCTGGGCGTTGAAGTTGAATTCGAAGGCCTTGGGGCTCATGGTACCTGTGGTGATCATGCCGGTGCCGTAGTAAACCGTCTTCTGGATGGTGGGGCGATCGAGCGCAAAGGACAAGGCCTGTTTGAATTCGGGCATGCGATACAACGCGCGCATCTTGGGGTCGGCCACATCGTAGTTCCAGAAGTACATCATGCCCGTACCGGAACCGGAATCCCACAGGACGAGATCGTAGTTGCCGGCATCCTGGGCATCCTTCAGCGTGCCGAAATCGGCCAGCGTGAAGTTGGAGAAATGCTGGTGATCGACGGAACCCTGGCGCACCAGAAGCAGTTCAACCTGGCGGTCGGCAGCGTTGACCCAGTCTTCACCATCGATGTAGGGCAGTTGGTTGCCGGCGGTGTCCACACAGTAGTAATACGGGTTGCGTTCGGCCGTCATGCTCTTGCTGGCTTCGTACTTGGTGAGGATCCAGCCGTTCAAAGAGGGCATTTCGGGGTTAGTCCAGGTCACAGCCATGTCATTGAACTTCTTGAAGTCCGGCATAGCCTTGTTGTACTTGGGGTGGAACTGCTCCAGGTACTTCTTGGGGGCAATCCAACGCGGGCCGATATTGGCATTGACCCACATCGCCAGGCGCTTGGCACACAGCGGTGAGGGAGTGCCGTAGCTGATGGTGAGGGTGTAGTCGTCAACCTTGGCGAACTTCGCCAGTTTACCGTTGGCGTCCTGACCAAAGTCCGGCACACCATCGGGATACGCCGGGTCAGTAGCCTGGGTGAGATCTTCCCACCAGAACAGTACATCGGCCACGGTGCAGGGATCGCCATTGGACCACTTGAGGCCTTCGCGAATGTGCAGGGTCCAAACGCTGTTATCGGCGTTGGCGGACCACTTATCGAGAATACCCGGAGCAATGCCGAGGCCATCATCGATGAAACGCAGGGCTGAATGACCATACTGGCTTTCCTGGAACGTACCGGACCAGGCGCCACCCCAGAAAGAGCGGATACGTCCTCCGTACTTGCCAACGCCACCGATCGGGGCCAACGTCAAGGGGACCTTGGGCAGGCGCTGGGCGATGGGGGGCAGCTTGCCGGCATTCACGAGGGCAGCCAGCACAGGGGATTCTTTGTTGGAACCAGGGAGAGCAGTCGGGACGGCAGTAGCAGTCGCAGCCTGAGTGGGGATAGCGGTAGCAACTGCCGCGGGGGCCTTAGTCGCGGGTACAGCCGTCGCGGGGGCGGCAGTGGGGGTGGGCTGTGGGGCGCAGGCAGCTAAACCAAGCCCGGCGAGGCCGGTCGCAGACATGACCAAGAATTCTCGGCGTGTTAATTTCTTGATACTCATTACGTTCCTCCAATTACAGAAAAGGTTGAGATAGAGTCGACAAACCCGACAGGTCAGACGAGAGCGTTGTTCCTACCACCTCCTTTTTGATATTTTTCGAAACTACATGATAATTATATAACACATTGTGTTATTCGCAACATACCTGGGTGAGCAAAATCTATACATATTATTCATAATCATGATGACTATACAACCGATACCATTTCGTGTGGCGCCGGCGGCGCCTGTGATTTATTCCAGCGCGTAAACCCTGGCTTCGTAAGGCCGCAGTGTGAACTGGCGGAGTTCTTCCGGCGCGGTCACGGCATAATTGCTGATCAACAGTTTTGGCGTGGAGCAAGCCATCTCTGCCGGCAGCATGAAAAGCGGTTCATCCTGCGTAAAGTTTAAAATAACCAGCAGACGGCTGTCCGCCAAAGTGCGTGTGTAGGCGTAGATTTGTTCGTGCTCGGCTAAGATCAGATCATAAGTCCCATATACCAGGATCGGGTAGTGCTTGCGCAATTCGATCAGCTTCTGGTAATAGTGAAAGATCGAAGCGGGGTCAGCCAGCGCCTGCCGGGTATTGATTAATGGGTAGTTCGGGTTCACCTGGATCCACGGGGTAGACCTGGTAAAACCCGCCTGGGCACTGGCATCCCACTGCATCGGGGTGCGAGCATTATCGCGACCTTTTCTGTAAATTCGTTGCAGCACCAAGGCCGGGTCCAGGCCCTGTTTAAAAACTGCCTCACGGTACATATTGTGCGTTTCAACGTCCCGGTACTCATCGATCGAACCAAATTTCACATTGGTCATGCCAATTTCTTCGCCCTGGTAAATATAGGGCGTACCCTGCAATGTATGCAAGAAGGTGCCGAGCATCTTGGCCGATGCGACGCGGTACTGCCCGTCATTGCCAAAACGTGAAACGGTGCGCGGCTGATCGTGATTGGACAGATACAAACTATTCCAGCCGCGCCCCTCCAGGCCTTTCTGCCAGCGGCTGGTCACCTGCTTCAGATCTGCCAGCTTCCAGGGGGTATAGTCCCATTTGGACGAGCCATCTTTGGCGCTGTCCAATGCCATGTGTTCAAACTGGAACAGCATATTTAGCGATCCGGTTTCCTCGTTGGTGATATCGATCGCATCCTGCGGGGTGACCATGGGGGCCTCGCCCACCGTGAAAACGTCGTATTTCGAGAGCACCTCGCGCTTCATCTCGGCTAAAAACTCCAAAAGGCGCGGCCCATTGGCAAAAAATGCCCCACCCCACTGGTAGCGGCTGTTGAGGTTGGTGACGGGCGCATTGGGCAGCCCCGGCACTTTCGAGATGAGGTTGATCACATCCATGCGGAAGCCGTCCACTCCCTTCTGCAGCCACCAGTCCATCATGCGGTAAATCTCCGCGCGAACTTTGGGGTTTTCCCAGTTCAGGTCGACTTGTTTGCGGCTGAATAGATGCAGATAATATTCGCCAGTGGTCTCATCTAACTGCCAGGCTGAACCACCAAAAAAAGATACCCAATTATTTGGCTCCGCGCCGGGGCCGCCCTGGGCTGCCCCTGGACGCCAGATGTAATAATCGCGGTAGGGGTTGTCTTTCGATTTGCGCGCCTCGACAAACCAGGGGTGCTCATCAGAAGTATGGTTGACCACCAGGTCCATCAGCAGTTTGATGCCGCGCCGGTGCATGCCGTCGATCAGTTCTTCCCAATCGGCCAGCGTGCCAAACTCGCTCTGAATATCGCAGTAATCGCTGATATCATAACCGCCATCATCATTAGGCGTTTTGTACACCGGTGACAGCCAGACCACCTGGATGCCTAACTCTTGTAGATAATCCAGTTCCTGAATGATGCCACGCAGATCGCCCACCCCATCGCCGTTGCTGTCCCGAAAACTGCGCGGATAAATTTGGTAGACCACCGCTTCTTTCCACCAGGTTTGTTTCATAGCACCTTTCCTCCAAGCCACTTGGGTATGATTTATTTTTTCGGACGATAGACCGACACATCCCCAATTTTCTTATCCAATGTATACGACATGATAATCACAGAACGTTGGGCGCCAGTCCAACGCGCCTGAATGGATTCCTTCCAGGATGCCGGCTCGTACCACAAGATCACGTCGAATTTGTGGTGGGTGATATCGGACAAAAAATTCATCTCATCCCAAATTTTTCCATCCGCCATCTGCTTATATTCGAAGGGTTGGAAATATAACGGTTTCCCCGCCAGCGCTACCAACCCCATATACTCATCCGCCAGCACAATTCCGGGCGTCTCCTTCACAATTTGCGCCACCGCGCGCACGTTAGCCAGGTTGGTGACCCGTTCTTTTATAAAGGCGGTGTAATCCTTACGCGTCAGGCTTACCAGCAGGGTGCACTGATAAGCCAGCATGCCTATCACCACCAGGTAGAGCGGCAGCCGGATATACCAGCGTTTCCACTGTAAGGCCCAGGCCAACGCCGCTCCGCCGGCCAGACACATTGCGGCAGATATTTCCAGCAGGTAGTTGACGTTTGAGCCATCTTTGCCAACCGTCACCGAAACCGCCAGCGCGACCAACGCATACGGCAACACCAGCGCCCACGCGGAAGCCCGCCAGACCGGGGGCTGCTGTGGGGTGGAACGTCCCGGCGTTTTCCGGAAATGGTGGATCAGGCGTGCGATCAGTTTAATGATCGCCACCAGGCCCTCCAGGATCAGGAAAGCGCCCCCCAATGTGTACAGCGGCCACATTTTGTCGCGTATTTCACGCCCATAATGCCATACGGTATCCCAGATGAACTTATTGACATTGGTGACCACAATATTCAGGTAAAAACCGCCTTGCGTGGCCAGATTGAGCAGTAAGAATAACCCCAGGGTGATGCCACCCACCACCATACCCAGCAGCACCGCGCGGGTAAACCGGCTTTTCCAACTACCCTGCGCGCCAAAAATCAGCCAGAAAAATGCCGCAAAGGGCGCCGCGGCGGCATACGTCTGGCGGGTATAAATGGCCCCCACCATCAACAAAGCTGCCAGCCAGAAGGGTCCAAATGCGAGCGTATGGCGGGCAAGCTGCGCCAAAGTCTCCCTGGGCGCAGCAGGCGCACCCGCCTCACCAGCCAGACTGGCAGGCTTTAGCGGCCCCACAGCGCGTACCACGACATAGATCGCGGCCCACGAAAGCGCCAGCGCCAGTTCGTCGATGCGGTTAAACATTGACCAGTGCTGAATATAGGGAAAGGCGACCAAAAGCAAACCACCCACCAGTGCGCCAATCCAGTTGTGCGTGAGCGTATGCAGGGTCAGACCGATAAACAGCCCCGCCAGCAGCACGCTGAGAATCGCAATTCCGCGCCCATACCACAGCGCCGGGCCAAAGATCCAGGCAAACGGCACCTGCAGCAAGGGAAACACGGGCGGGTAGTTTGAAATGGTGTAAGGTGGGTTGTCTAAAGAACCTTTATAAATATTCTCGAATCTGGCCATACGCAGGGTCTGGTCAAGAAGCGGACCTTCACCATAATCGAGCGAGTAGGGATACGTGACGGCAAACTGGCTGTTTTTGAAGAAATCCGATAAGGCCGGGTAGATCTGGGTTGCCAGCCCAGCCAGGGCAATCACAATCATGAGCCAATACAGCACTATGGCTATTTTCTTAAACATCGAACCACCTCACTGAAGCGTACCGCCGAAACTGAGTTTTGCCACCCCGCACCGGTTGCCGGCAACCGGTGCGGGGTGGCAAACAATTTAAAACTGTTGGCGAATTCCTGTTTCACTCACAAGAAAGGTCAACTGGGAACTAGCAAAGAACAGGATACAAGGATGTTTAGGATGTTTTTGATCAATTTGATTTATCCTATTCATCCTTGATATCCTTACATCCTGTAAGCAAGAATTGGATGGTGAAGTTGTCAATTCGCCATCAGCATCCAAGTAAATGCGAAGGGTTCGCGCTTCGGTTACTTCAGGTAACCCAGCCACTGCTCCTGGTAGGCAATCATCGTATCCAGGATTTCAGCCACGCCATCGTATTGGTTGACAATTGGATCCACCAGCATAGCCTGCAAGGCAGCCGACTTCGATTTATTAATCACCGCTTCGGCCGTCAGATCATGCACAGCCACCTGGTTCATCAGCAGGCCCGCGAAGCCATGCGGAATTTGGCCCAACGAAACCCCGTGAATGCCGTTCTTATCGATCATCGCGGGCACTTCCACCACAATCCAATCCGGCAAATTGGCGATCAGGTTGTTGTTGCGAATGTTGACGGCTTCTTCCACATAGCCCGCATCGGTCAGAATTCCCTCGATAATGGGAATGACGCGCTCGCCCAGGCGCAGTTCGATCTTGGGATCGATATGCGCGAGGTGCTCTTTATAGAATCGGTAGAAATCGAGGATGCCCTTGTGGTCCGTCACATCGTAGGCCCACGGGATATATTCGCCAAAGTGGCTGTCACTGGTGATCGGCATCAGGCCGAATTTTTCCAGGATTACCTTGAATACCCGGCGCTCAGGCCAGGCTTCGCTCCCGATCGTGGCCAGATCGTCTTCCATGGATGGCCATTTACCGGTTTCTTTAAAATACTTGCGCAGGGCATCATGCGACGGCATCTTTTCAAAAAACAGGGGAGCCCTGGCAAGGATATCCGGATAGGCATCCTTGCCAGTCTCTTTATACCTGGCGGAGAGCACACAACTGAAGTGGTTCAGGCCGCCCGCGCGCACTTCCAACGCTTCGTAAGGCACGCCCAAAATGCGCGGGAGGAAATTGCGCAGCGAGCCGATTTCGTGGCACATGCCGATGAACTTCAACTCCGGGAAGGCGCGGGTCACGGTGGTGCAGATGCGGCTCATGGGGTTGCTGTAATTGAAGACGGTTGCCTGCGGGCAGATCTTCATAATATCGGCACAGATCTCCAATATGGGCGGAATGATGCGCAGGGAATGGAACAACCCTCCCGGGCCGCCATTTTCACCGTACACCTGGCGCACGCCATACTGCTGCGGCACGCGCCAATCCTGCTCCCACAGGTCAAAGCGATTGCCCACCTCGATCGAGCTGACGATAAAATCAGCCCCCTGCAAAGCCTCTGCGCGTACCGTGGTGGCTGATACGCTGAAAGGCAGTTTGTGTTCCGCAATAAATGCCTGGGCATTCACCTTAACCGCTGCCAGGGTATTGGGGTTTATGTCATGCAGGACGATATGGCTGCCTTCCAACACCTTGCTTTGCAAGATATCGCCAATGGTGCCGTAACCGAACTGAGCGCTGCCCGCCCCAATTAAAACGATTTGATTTTTCATTGGTTCCTCTTGACACAACTTTTCGGTTTTTGCCGCTTATCGCCATTCTGAAAAAAGACAACTCTCCACGCAATATCTACAGTTGAAATATTGACATTCCACCTTAATATTCTATCAAAGATTGCCATTACCGCAAGCTCGCGGCTCAGGCGGGGTCCATTTCAGTTTAGTGGCGAAAGTTCCCCACCCTGCCCCTCCCCGCCCGTGGAATACTGTTGGCGAATCGGAAATCTCGCTGTCCAGGTATAAATTACAGGATGGAAGGATCGTCAGGATGAAAAGGATAAGACAAATTCATCCTGACGATCCTAAACATCCTGGATTCCTGTTCATTGTAATCCTCAAGCTGACCTTCTTTATGGGACCGATTGGTATTTGCCAACAGTATCCGCCAGCAGGGAAGGTAGCAGAGAAAATGGTTTGCCACAATTTTGAAATGTACCCGCTCAGGCGCACGGATAGGGCAATAAATCGCGCAGAGCGATCTTTTGGTAGACGCCATCGATTTGCAAGATCACCTGGCAATCTGGCGTGATTTCGAAGAGCATCTGGCGGCAGTTGCCGCACGGCGGCAGCACTTTATGCGGCGCTTCTTTGCCATAAACGGCTACCACGCAGTCAAAATCACGTTCTCCCGCTGTGATCGCCGCGCCAATCGCGATGTACTCGGCGCAGGAGCCGTGGATTCCATCCACATTCACCCCCAGGTAGACCTTACCCGCGCGCGAGCGGATGGCGGCGCCTACCGTGTGGTTGTATTTCTGATCGTCAAAGTTTCTCTCGATCACCCCCCCGGCTTGCAGCACCAGCGCGCGGTCCGCATCATCCAGAGATTGGAGCATGGGCATTAGCTTTCTCCAGGGAGAATCATCACCTTTTTGACCTGATCCAGCCCACCCTCGATCAGCTCGATGCCGCGCTGGAACTCTGCCAGGGGCAGGCGGTGAGAGATAAGCTCGGCTACGCGAATACGACCACTGACTAATAAATCCACGGCCTGCATCGAGTTGCGCACCGAAGTAAATGAAGAAAGCACCGTCAGCCCCTTGCGAAAGATGGGGAATGCCTCAATATTTAATTGTTTGCCGTTCGGCGGTACGCCGAACAGCATCACTTTGCCGCCGTGGCGCGTGAATTGGATCGTGCGATTCATCACCGCGATCACCCCGGTCGCATCCACCACCAGGTCATAGAAATCAGGCTGCAACTGATCCAGACTTTCCAGGCTGGCATCTGCGCCCAGGGCGCGCGCCGCTGCCAGGCGGGCGGGATTTTTATCCACCATGGTTACCGCGCAGGCCCCGCACAGGCGGATGGCCTGCAGTAATAAACAGCCGATCGGTCCGGCCCCCAAAATTGCGACGCGGTCGGCCAGTTCAGGGCCGGCCCGTTCCACGCCGTGCAGCACGCAGGAAAGCGGCTCTACGAAAGCCCCTTCTTCGAAGGCCAGATTGCCGATATCGAAGATGGCCTTTTCCGGGGCAATCACATATTCTGCCATACCCCCCGGCAGCGATACGCCCACTGCCTGCCAATTGAGGCAAAAATTCTGGCGGTTGTTAAGGCAGTTGGCGCAGTTGTCACACGCAATATTGGGCTCGACCGCCACCCGCTGGCCGGATTTGAAGCGGGTCACCCCCTCGCCGGTTTCCACAATCAACCCGGCAAACTCGTGCCCGGGAATCACCGGGTAACCGCCCAGATATTCTCCACGGTAAATGTGGATATCGGTTCCACAAATTCCGCTGGCTTTTACCTGAATTAAGATCTCACCGCGACCGGGCCGCGGGACCGCGGTCTCAATGATCTGGATCTGATTGGGTTGGTCAATTCGAGCAGCTTTCATTTCATACCTCATTCCTTTAGTTAAAACCACGGAGACACGGAAGATTATTATGTATGGTCTACAACGTGTGGGTGGCTTTGTCAGTAAATCAAGCATCTATTACAGCAAACACTGGCACGCATCTCAAATCCCTTTCATGCGTACGATCAGGCGCGCCTGGCCAACTCCCGCCGAGGGCAGCACCTCAATATCACTCAGTTTGCGCACGATGATATGCGCGTGGCTCAACTCTTCTGCCGGGTAAGAGCTTGAAATAACCCCCACCACGTGCATGCCCGCGGCCCGTCCAGCCAAAATTCCGGCGGGCGCATCTTCAATCACCACGCAGCGCGCGGGCTGCACCCCCAGCATCATCGCCGCGAAAAGATACGGCTCCGGGTCGGGTTTCCCCGCCTCCACATCTTCGGCGCAGATCAGCACCTCCGGCACCGGCAGCCCCGCAAAAGCCAGGCGAGTGGCGGCGATGGCATGCGTGCCCGAGGTGGCAATGGCCCAGGCATCCGCCGGTATGGATTGCAGCAGATCCAGCGCGCCGGGGATTTTAATCAGCCCGACGCTATCATGGGCTTCGCTTGCCTCCAACTCGGCCGCTTCACGCTCCGCATCGAGCTGTGGCGCCACCAGGCGGATCGTTTCCACGGTACGGCGGCCATGGGCATAATGCAGTACCTTATCCTTATTCAGGTGATGTTGGCCAGCCCACTCCAGCCAATGGCGCTCCACGCAGTGCCTGGAATCTACCAGGACACCGTCCAGGTCGAACAGGATCGCATCGCAGTCATATTGGAATAAATGATTTTCGTGATGAGGCATGCAGTTCTCCAAATGAGGATCATTCATTCCATTGTACATGATCTGGCGAGGAGAAGATGATTTTTTCACGAGAGCAATCGCAGCTAATCCAGTCAGGACCTTAAGCAGGTAATCTGTGGGAGCAATTATGCCGCGATTTTTGGAATGATTGGTAAAATAAAGGGTAGGATCAAAAAAATGGCAGCAAGGAATTTTTTGGCCGAAACCGAGCTCCTGGCGGTTCAATTTATGCGAAGGTGAATGAGGCCCCATGCATACTCCGGTATATCTTACGCCTTCAGAACAAGTGTATTTAAATGGCGAAAAATTTGCGGCGAAAGCGGGTGTTTTTAACAAGACGCGCCTGATGCACAGCGAACAGCAGGTGGATGCGCCGCAGCTTGCCCAGGCGGTGATCGCGGCGGCATTCATCATCCTGGAGCAGCAAGGCACCCTGCGGCTGGAATTTCGCCAGAAAAAGGGGTTATTTGGGCTTGGCTCTTCGAATTTATTCTACGCCGACGCGGTGGGTCCTATGGCGGCCTGGCCCGCGGGGACGCTGGAAGCCGCACTGCCGGCGCTGGCGCAGGGCATGGCAGCGACAGCAGTCAATCAGAACCAGGTCTATGTGATCACGTATGCCTGGCTGGAGCAAGACAGCGGCGCGCCGTTTGAGAGTGTGTTTGCGCTTATCAAACGCGGTCTGGCAGCGCGCGGCCTGCTGGAGAGCCGGGTGGTGACCCATCTGAAAATTTTTAAGAATACGGTTTACCAACTGTCCGAAGACACCCGCCAATTGGCCCTGTCTCAGCCGCTGCAGCCTGTTCAGCAGTTAACGGCCTGGTACGCCCAGGCCCGGCCCGATGTGTGGAAGGCGCTCAATCAACAGATCAAACGCGGGATTGAATCGAGGCAGGAGAAATCAGACAGCGACGATTGAAACCGCCACAACCGGCTGGCTGGAGAACGCCTACGCCCTGCTCGCCATCCGCATCATCTTCCCTGCCATGACAAACATGAGCAAGCCGGTTAGCACAATTCCGGCGGACATACCAAAGACGCCGGCCCCGCCAAAGTGGTCCAGCAGCAGGCCTCCCAGCAGCGCGCCGCTAATGCCGCCCAGGCCCATAAACGTGCTGGAAAACACCCCCTGGGCGGTAGCTTCCAGCCCGCGCGGGGCCATCTCCCCGGCAAAACTCACCCCGGCGGCCCACATAAGGGAAAAGGTCAGCCCATGCAGCAGTTGCAGCACCACCACCTGCCAGGGCTGAGTGGCTGCCGCATAGCCGCCTGCGCGCAGTACATAGGCCGCCAGGCCCAGGATCATCACCCCGCGGGCTCCCCAACGGCGCAGCAACTGCCCGGAGAAATACAGCGCGGGGATCTCGCTGAGCGTGGCCACGCTGAGCGCAAAACCCATCAATCCTGCCCCGGCGTGCATTTCGTCCATATAGAGAAACAGGTAATTGGTGACAATGGACAACCCGGTTCCGCCCAGAAAGACCACCAGCAGAAAGGCAAACCAGCGCCGGTCGGCAAACAGGCTGCGCAGACCGTTCCAGAAGGGCTGGCTGCGTTCGCTCTTGACCACCTTGAGGAACCAGCTGCAGGTCAGCACCAGGCTCAGGACCAGCAAATACAGCGGAAAGGCAGCCCGGATGCCATATAGGCCCACCAGCCCGCCGGCCACCGGCCCAGCCACGCCCCAGCCCACGGCTCCCCACAGGCGCTGCCGGCCATACAGGTCGCGCCGTTCGCCCAGCAGGGCAATCACCGAAGCGTCGACCAGCGCCAGGACGGGCGCGGCGAAGAAGGCGAACAGGATGATGCAAGGGATGATGGCGAGGAAGGCCGTGGAAACAGAAAGCAGCGCTACGGAACCGCCCATGCCGGCAAGCGCGCCGAGCAGAACGGCGCGGTGGCGGCGCGTGGCATCGGCGGCCACGGACCAGAATGAGGCCGCGATGAGCGTCACCAGTGGCGAAAGGCCCGCCAGCAGGCCGATCTGGCCGCCGCTGAACCCCAAATCGCGGTAATACAGCGCCAGGAACGGTCCCAGGCAAGCGGCGGCACCGAAGTAAAGGAAGTAAAAGACTTTGGCCGTCCAAAGCGGCTGGGGGCGGGGAATTGACACGGGGCACCTATACGAACGAGGCTGCGGAGCCCCTATTATATAGCCAAACGCCGGTTTGAATGGCTATCAAACTGATTCGTGTACCACAATCGGAAAATGTCGCGTACCTCTTGACCCTCTGCGTTCTTTTCGGACAACAAAAAGTGCACAATCGTCACCCCCGCTGCACGATCGGCACCACACGGCATAAAACCCTTGGCTACAATGGTTTCCATTAAGTTCAGGTCGCGTACCTTGTGAATTGTCGGATCTTGGTCTACCATTCGTTGTCCTTAAAAGAAAAGAGGGAGCACTTAGCTCACTCTATTCTTTGCATTCATTTTCTTACTTTTCTGAAAATAAGATACTTATTATCCTTCTATGGCTATGCGCATCCGTAAGGCATGAAACTTTTTCTCGTTATCTAAAATCCTGTGTTCCCTGTGACAAATCTCTGTCTTTTCTACCAATCTTCATCAACTGTCTTTTTAAGGGCACTACGGATCACAGCATCGTCCAGCCGCAAGCCTGCGGAATGTAAGGATCGCATTACCCCGGCAGCCGATTCGATGATTCCACGCTTCTTTGCCAAAATCACAAATGCTATTGTGCCTTTGTGAGGAATCGAAAAGCTCCTGGCACACTTCCGCGCTGCCCCGTCATCGATAAGCGCTATCCATCCAGGATTCGAAAGTGCAAAAGACAATACTGATGTTTCTCCTTTCCCCAGGTCCCATGCAAAAATCTCCGGTAATGCGGATATCTCTAACAATTGGAATTTACCCATCGCCAAAAACTGCTTTGCAGGATCCCCCAATGGCCCAGCCTGGATCTCTTCGGCCACCGAAAAAGGAAGAATTGCTTCCTCAGGCAATCTCAGCAATAAATCCGCATATCCGGCTTTTGCCAGACAAATGAGCGGGGAGGCATTAACGTTCCATCGTTCCATTCAACGTCAACTTCCGAGATGATTTCATCAGCGTCATATTGAAAAGGCGAAACTTTATATCGGGAAAGTTCCGCAATAAAGTCACTGCAAGAAAGTCCTGCAATTTCGGCCGCTTTGGATTGAGACACCAGGCCTAATTCATACCATTTGACCGCGGCAGCCAGGCGCAGTTCCAGCACAAAATTAGCTGCCGCACGCTTCCTAAAGCATCCCCCAGGAAGTAAGCCGGCCCACCTTGGCATACTGTGCGATGCGTTCATCCCCATACAGATAGGTGTTGGCCCCGTCCGCCAGCACCTGGGTCAGCCCGCCGGCCATGTCCAGCGTGTAGCGTGTGGTCACCCCACCCACCATCTGCGCCACCCGATTTCCATCGCCATTGTAAACGTATTGATAGGTTACACCACCTGTGGTGACGCTTGACAGTTTATTATTTGTGTAGGCATAGGTACTCGCCCCATCGTTGAGCAGGTTGACGTTGGCGTCCCAACTATAAACCGTTCCATTCACACTTGCCAGGCGATTCGCATCATCATAGGCGGAGGTGATCGTGCCATCCTTCTTGGTCTGGGTCAAGCGATTCTCTACCACATCGTAGGTGTAATTGAAATAGATTCTGTTGCCGTAGTTCGCGCAGGTCAGCCTATTCAGCGCGTCGTACGTGCAATGGATCGTCACCGCGCCGGCTGCCAGCGGTAAGGGGGTCATCGTCGGTGTGGGCGTCGGGGTGATGGTGGACGTCGGCGTCATGATCGGCTCCACAGGGGGAGTGGCGGTCGCCTCCAAGGGCGTGGTCACCTGGCTGGTCGCGCAGCCTGGCAGCGTGCAGGTGTTGTCGCTTGCGCTCCAGTACTGCATGCCATTTTTATCGGCCCGGAAGCGGTAACTGCCTACAGGCAGGGTGAAGTAGACCTGTCCCTGGTTGAAATGCGCATTGTCAAGACCATCAAAGCTCCGCAGCCAGTAAAAGTTGAAAAATTGGACCCGTCAAAGACTCAATTTGAATTATCATTTAAGTTATTGTATAATAGTATGCAATATTGTTATGCAATTAAGGAGTATTTATGACACAGGTAATGCGTGTGACCGTTGCTCTCCCCCGTGATCTATGGGAGACCGTAAAACGTTCAGTTCCTTCAGGACAACGCTCTGGGATGGTTGCCAGGGCTATTGAAAATGAATTGCGCCACCGAAAACGGAGGGAACAATTTGAGGCGTTGCAAGATTTCCAAAAGACCATACGCGATAAGTATGGTGAATTTCCATCCAGCGCGGAGGACATTGAGCAAATGCGCCAGGAGCGTGGTGAATAATGACTGCTGATCTATGCGTAGATGCCAGCTTAATTGTTGCGTTATTATTGCCGGAAAAGTATACGGAGGCGGTGACAAGTCTCTGGAGAAAATGGATCGATAGGGATCATCATATAACCGCTCCAACGCTTTTAGGTTATGAGGTAACCAACGCGATTTATCGTAAAGTATTCCAGGGAAAAATCAATGCTGATGAGGGCCAAACTGCCCTGCAACATTTTTTGGATTTGGATATTGAATTGGTCTACAACCCAGTCCTTCATTTAAAAGCAATTGAGCTGGCAACGCAATTCAACCGACCCAATACATATGATGCGCATTATCTGGCATTAGCTGATCATTTGACCTGCTCGCTTTGGACTGCCGATGAACGACTATACAATACGGTGAAAGGTAAGATAACCTGGGTAGAATGGATTGATGTGTAGCAGTGCGACCCGTGGGCAAGCCGCGATGGCGGTTAGAAATAACAACAAAGAGAGTATCGAGAATGGATTATTCGAAAACCATCGAGGATTTGAAACTGGCGTCTTTATTTGATTTGTACAGATTGAGTATTGCGATCGACCAGCAACTCAATGATCCACAACGGATAGATGAGATTAAAAGTCGCTTGAAATCCGGTCAAATCATGCGCTATTTTGACCCTACTGAGAACCGATTGATCGAAGCCCAAGTCATCAAATTCAAGAGGACGCAATTATTAGTAAAAAACTTGCATAACCAACAAGAGTGGATCATCCCTTTCTATTGGGTCGATCTGGATGAAATCAACACCGATATAGTCGCTTCATCGAGCCTGGGGTTGGATAAAAAACAACTCAAAGTCGGCGATATTGTCGGTTTCCATGACAAGCAGAATCAGGACGTGCATGGTGAAGTTATTCGTCTGAACCAAAAGACAGCCACAGTCAGAACCAATACGAATACAGAATGGCGCGTTGGATACCGATGGTTATACCCGGTCATCGATGGAGAGCCAAGATTTCCGCAGATAATCGAAGGCAAAGTTATCGGTGAGTAGGAAAAGACGCAGCATAGCCAAAAACCGTTTTTCTCTTACTCAAACTCCCCCACCCTCAGCACCCGTAAAAAATTCGCATCCATCGGCTCCACGCGCTGGATGAACCCGGTTGGATCAGCCCCGGCTCGATATCATACACATTCTTGTGCAGGCGAGTGAACCCCGTATATATGGGTATATTCTGTGAATTACCGGCACAGGTGGGGGTATGTGTGTGAATTAGGTGCATGTTTTGCACCATGTTTTTCTACAACCGTACACAAACTGTACACGAAATTGGGGTAGCTGCCAGCATGGCTGGTCCGGGAGCGAAGACCTTATTTTTCAGTCGTTCGCCGTTTCTCAATTTCATTGACAATTTCATCCAGAGATTTGTTCTCGAATAGCGCGTCGCGTTCTTGAGTGTAATTGCCATATCCTTGAGAAAATTGTCTGAGGAACCGAACGGCGTCGAAAACGCCTAATTCTTTATAGAGTAAGTGGATCGCCCGTACATTAATTTCTACCAAAGGTCTCGTCTCGGAAATCATTCTTCTATCTCCCGAATAAAATCAACAGGATTTAAAACTTTTACCTTTAAATCATTCACTGCGCTAGCATTCCGCAGCAACCGATCATCAACGGTGCAGAAAAAATCGACGCCTCCGGTTTCTGCTACCGCCAGGTGAAGAGCGTCCAAAGGTTTAATGCCAAATGTAATCAGATAGGTTGCTCGCTTTTTTTCTCTTTCCATCACTGTAATGACAGTCTACGCTTCGGATAACACAGCCAACGTGTGTTCTTTTCGGATTGGTAAGGGATTTTGTTCGCCCTCATAAAGGAGAACCTCTGAAGAAAGCAATTCTATCTGTCCTTTATGGCATAGCGCGATGATCCCAAGAACAGCTTCTGACTCCAGTGAAATCCCGGCGGTCTGCGGGCACACCGATTTCCACGATAACGATGTGACCCGCCCCAACGAGGGCTACTTTGGACATGTGGACGCGGTGATCGAACGGGCCAACAAACTCGGCATCGTCATGACGGTATTGCCGGTATGGGGCGACAAGCTGCCGGTGCCCTATTGGGGCAGTGGGCCACACGGCCTGGTCAATGGGTCAAACGCCCGGGGATACGGCAACTACCTGGGTCAGCGACTGGGCCACCGGGACATTGTATGGGTTCTGGGAGGCGACCGGCCATTTAATGGCAACGAGACGGTGTACCGAGAGCTTGTGGCCGGCATCAAAGAAGGCGACGACGGTCGCAATCTGATGACCTATCATCCAATGGGTAGTTACTCTTCGTCGTTTTTCGTGCATGACGAGCCGTGGCTCGATTTCAATATGTTCCAGTCCGGGCACGAGGCATTCGAGGAGAACTGGCGCTTCGCTGAGGCGGACTATCATCGCCATCCCACCAAGCCCGTGCTCGACGGCGACCGTGCTATGAGAATCATTCCTCCGGCTTCAGGCCAGAAACACTCTACAAGCGCGATCACATTCAACCCACACCGGCCCGGAATGGATCTGAGAGTTGGAAATATCTCATGGCACATTACAAGGAAAAAATCCTGGCCTGCGATTTCTTCACGGTGGATACGCTGTGGTTGAAGCGTTTATATGTTCTGTTCTTCATTGAACTGGGGACACGCAAGGTGCATCTGGCGGGAATCACCGCTCATCCTAATGCTGATTGAGTAACGCAGCAGGCCAGACAGGGAATCTGGGAGCTCGCGGAAAGTAAAGTAGAAATTCGCTACTTGATTCGCGACCGGGACAGCAAATTTACTCAAGAATTTGACACCATTTTTCAGTCCGAAGGGGCTAATAGGAATACCAGCGGTATCATTCAAAAAAGAGCGGTGTTGGGTGGAAGTTTTTACATCCTACGAGGCTTTTTAGTAAGTGGGCAGGGTGGTGTAGCCGCAGGTCTGGTAGGTGAGGAAATCGAAATCCACCGGCTCGGAGCGGTTGAGCCGCTCGCGCTGGAGGGAAAGCCAGTCACGCAGGTAATCCAGGCGGGTAATGATGCCGGCGAAGTAGGCCAGGGAGATGTCCATCTCCGAGAACTTCGCCACGACCAGCCAATTTGCCGTGAAACGAGCCTGCAGCTTTACAAAGCGGCGGATGAGCAGGCGCAGCGCGTCTTCAAAGGCCAGCAGGTCGGCAGGGTTGATGGCGCAGGTGGCGAAACGCTCCGTTATGGCGCGCGAGAGGGCGAGCTTGTCAACCATCAAATCGAACGCATCCACAATGAACTCAAACTGGCGCTTGAGGGCGCCTTCCTCCCAGGAGGACAGCAGCTCCTGGGCAGATTGGCAAATGGCGCTTATTTGGGTGAGGAGCTCCGGCGGCATCGCAAAGAAAGGCCGCAGCGGATGCTGTGAGTGACGTTCGTAAACCGGCTGAATGCCTTCGGGTAGGGAAAGGTCATAGGCTTTCAGGGTTGCGGGCGGCACTGGACCGCGCAAGGCGCCGCCAAAGATGGGCTCATCGAAAAGCGTCATCACGCACTGGCTGCGGTTCCTGGACCAGACGGGCGGCAGCTGGTAAATCTCTGCCAGACGCCGCACTACAGCGGCGTAGCCGGGCTGCTTGACCACCACGTCGGCGTAGGCGTCCACCACCTCCGCCCCCGGATCCGACCCAACCCAGGCCACGGCGGCGGCGTAGGCGTACAGATGGTAGCCCGTACCGGGCTGGGTATAGGCGCCGTGGTCACTCCAGTCGGTGAGCAGCATGCCTTCGGCGCCGGCAGCAATTCCCTCCCCCACCATGTTGACCAGGTTGATGATTGCGCCGTCCAAGCGCGGGAAGAGGGTGTTCCAGTTGCCTGTCCCGGGGCAAACCCAGAAGGGCACCTTCAGGTGCGCGAAGAGTTCAGGCGTGCCGTAGACGGGCTTGGGGTCGTAGCACCAATCCAAGAAGGTGATGCCAGTGGGCAGGCGCGAAAGGCTTTCTGGATGGTGGAGGAGGAAATCCCCAAAGACCATGAGCTTTTTGCCAAGGTGGGCGGCCAGGGCGTGTATCTTAATTAAATAATTAATATATAAGGACTCGGTACTCTGCCCGGAGTCAGCGCTTTGACCGCGGCCGATGTCATAGGGCTCATCCATGCAGACGTTCAGCCATTCGCTCTCAAACAGGGGCAGGTATTCGGCGTAAAGGTCCTCAAGCAGGCTCTGGACGGCGGACGAGGTGGTACTGAGCGACCAATTCATATCGCTCTCGGCCAGGTATTGGTAAGCCGGGCGGGTGAGCAGGCGGGTGCAGTGCCCCAGGGACTGCAGGCAAGGCTGAAAGTCGATCCCCCAGCGCTTGCAGCGCTCCTGAACCGCGAGAATATCTTTCGCGGTGAGCGGGTCGCTGTTTGCAGAGATATCCGGGTGCTTTTGGAAGGCGAAAGTGTGTTCCACATAGAGTTGGAAGACGTTGTAGCGCAGATGGCCGAGCAAATCCACCAGGCAAAGCAGGTATTCGCGGGTGTAGACCTTCCCACGCGAGACGTCCAGCATGAGGCCTCGGTTGGGCAGGGTGGGATAGTCATGCAGGGTGAGGCAGCGCAGGCGGCCTTGCTGGCCCTGGGTGAGGAGCTGAGTGAGTGTGTCCAGCCCGTAACGCAAGCCGGCCAGGTCTGCGGCGTGGATGACGATGCCCTGTTCGGCCACTCGCAGTGCATAACTCTGCGGTTGAGTGGGAACTGGAAGGACAGGAGGTTGCCCCACCTGATAAAAGAAACCCTTCCCATCGGGCACAGGCCGCGGCTGGAAAGGCGCAGGCAGGTTGGTGAGCGCCTCAGCAGCAAGACCTTGCGCGCAGAGAGCTCCTTCAAGCCTGTTTAGCTGACACCAGCCCTGTTCATCGACCCAATTTTTTACCGGGGGGTAAACTGTATACTCCATGATTGCTCCTTCGTGTCCTGTTCCCCCGCTTTATTGCCAGGGATAAGCGCGGTCCCACATATTCTTAAAGTCAGCCGTCCAAAGGATGCCGTAATCCCGTGCGGCCGTGTAGGTCTTAAGCTCTGCATCGGGGGCTTCACCGCGGGCCAGGGCTAGCAGCTGCAGTGCCAGCCATTTGACCGTCTCAGCCATCTGGGCACCAGCACGGTCGAAAAGCGAAAGGCAGCTCTCAATGCCGGTTGGGTAGGCACGGGCCAGCCAAACCGCCTCAAACTCGCGCCGGATGGT
>Ga0105047_10001564_pt1 | contig 41087 bp, 30 predicted proteins | sample MAT04_FD_78384 | JGI IMG/M metagenome (GOLD analysis project Ga0105047, IMG submission 78384) | Freshwater microbial communities from Lake Fryxell liftoff mats and glacier meltwater in Antarctica - MAT-04 (megahit assembly) | ecosystem: Environmental > Aquatic > Freshwater > Ice > Liftoff...
CAGCCTTGGCTGTTTTGGAAATGGCAAAAAAGTCACTGACAACAGAAAAGCTACTTAATGAAAATTTTGCTTAATGAAAGTTTGCCCAGAAAGCTGCGCTATGACTTTAGCCAAGAACATGAAGTTCTAACCGTTAGGGATATTGGCTGCTTAGGAAAGAAGAATGGCGAATTACTTAGACTTATAACTGAAAACAATTTCAAATTGTTTATAACAGTTGACCGCAATCTACCTTATCAGCAAAATCTCACAAAGCTAACATTTACGATTATTGTCCTTCATGCTAAAAACAACACCAGGGAAACTTTACGACTGCTTATTCCAAAATTATTTGAACGTCTTGAGGAAGGCAACTTACAGAACGTTATCGAAATCGCTTAAATTCGACCGCCTGCTCATAACACGTGGTTTGGTATTATTGCGGCGGGAAGTCCGCCGCGGCGGATCAGCAGCAGTCCCCTATTCATCGGCAGTTCCAGCTTGAAGTTATAAATTAAACAGCAGTAGAAATCATTAAACGTTTTATCTTTAATCGGCTTTAGCAGTCGGCAGACGGAACACAGAATACCGCCACAACGCCAAGCCCTATCATTATCCGTCCCCAAAAAATCAGCCCTGCCTCCACCTCCCCGCAATTACCAACCGTAGTCAGCCCATAATAAATCTTTCACCCGCATAAACATCTATACCCGCCAACCAGCGGGTATAGTTCCAAAGCAAACAACAACTATTTAAAAATTAATGTAGCTGGTTATAATGGGGCGGCGGCTGTTGGTGCTGCCGGTTTGGCCTAATACGCCCCTTGCATAAATGGTATACTTTTTTGTGTTGATTGGCACAAAGGCCGATATGCTGTCAAGCTTGGCATTGGTAACCGGGTTGCGCAAAAATACGCGGTAGGTTTGCCCTGTGCCGGCACCTAAACTATCAAAGACCGATACTGATTTAAAAGCCAGGTTGTCGTAGGTGGCGTTGTAAGCATTGCCGGTGCTGGTTTTCACTACTTCTACTTTAACGGGGCTGTTAGGTATAAAATTCGCTATTCTTATGTAGGCTTTACTGGCATCGGCCACGGTAGGGTCGTCTTCTACCACTACGGCCGACAGGCGGCTTAGCGAGTCGACCAACGCATAGGTATAAAATTTGGTAGCGGCAAAAGTAGGCGAACTGGTAAATACCACCTGCCCGGGCATTACCGCAGCCGAGTCGGGTACTTTGGCATCTATCTTAACAGCGCCACCGGCAATGGTTGCATAACCAATAGTGGCCGGGTAAATGGCCGGGTATCCGGTACCCAATACAACGCCACCAATAGTAGGCACCACTGCGGAAAATTTTATGCCGTTGGCAAAAAAATTAATGTTGGGCGCATCGGGGCTCATCATTAAAAACTTAACATTGGTGTTGTTGCCGGGTATGGGCGTAAACCGGGTGGGTATGCTGTCAATTTTTGTGCAACCTACCATAAAGCCCGTTGCCAAAGCAAATATTAGTAATCCAATTATTGATTGTTTCATTATAATCTGAATTAAGTTAATTATTGGTGTATCCACAATTTGCGGGTATGATAATCGAGGTCAAAACCGCCAATGGCCTGCAGCGCATCTATGTTCCAAATGTACTCGCTGTTATACCTTGGCCGTACCCTGTACACCGGCAAGTTGTTATTGTCAACAAAATACACGGTTGGTAAGGTAAATGAGGTAAACACAGTAGGGTTATAATCGTACTTACGCAGGTCGGTCCACGCCTCTATAAAACCATAGCCCCAAAGAGCCACATATTTTTGCAACAATATTTGGCTAATGGTAAGGTTGTTGGCATCAACCGGAACCACTGCAGGGTTAGCTAAAAAGGCCGTTCGTTGCGCAGTAAATGTATTGACGGCATTAGGGTCCGTAGTAAACGGATAACTGCTTCCACCGGTGGTAGCGCCCGGTGCTATAGCACCAGTACGCACAAAATCGAGGTGTGCGTTGATACCCTTTTTATAAGCATCTAATGCCAGGGCCTTATCGTTTTTATTAAAGGCAGCTTCTGCCTTCATAAACTGTAACATTGCGTAGGTTACCAGCGGAAAAGGTGCATTGTTTTGAAACAGGTATTTGGAGGGCGTAGTGGGGGCCACTGCATTGGTACCCAACAACGTGCCCCACATGCTGCGTACCCCATTAGCGCTGTTGCTTATAGTTGACGACTGGCCATTGCCTGCCACCAGCCCTCGGTACACCCCATCGGTTGAGGGGTTAAGCATTAAAGGCAATCGTGGATCGGGGGTACCGAAAATAGTACCATCGGTAAGCCTCACCATAAAGGCCGCCTGGCCGTAAATGCCCACATTACCACGCTGTGGTCCAAAAAAATTGCCATCGCCCGAGCTGGTACCTGCAAAGGGTACCAGCGCATCGTCGGCATTACTGGTAAAGGACTGGTCAATATAGGTTATTGCATTATCGGCATTATACCCCGGCTTTTTTATAAGGTGGTGTGCATTAATGGCCCTGATAGCAAAGGCAAACCTGCGCCATTTGCTGCGGTCGCCTTTATATATTAAATCGTACCTGCCAAACAGTGGCGAACCAACTGCATCGGCCGTTTTATCCAGCTCTGCAATAGCCTCAGCGCACAACCTGTCAATGTAGGCATACACGGTATCCTGCGGGTCGTAATCAAAGGTATTGCGGGCGGGGTCAAAGGCTTGTTTTAAAATAATAGGACCGTGCAGGTCGGTTAGCATTTGCCAGCCATAGGCCTGCATAGCCAGGCCGGCGCCCAGTATGTCCCACTTTTTTTGCGCACGGGCTGCATTAATAACGTCAACGGTGTTTTGGCCGCTTTTCCAATAGGCGCTGCGCCACATTTCGCCCCCAAAATCGCTCGATCGTGAGTAGCCATGTATGTCCCATGCCGCACCGGCACCCGCGTTTAAAAACATTTGGGTATAGGGGCCAAGGCCACGTGCATCAAACTGGTTGGCCAACGCAAAGCTGGTTTGTATGCCGGGTAGGTACAACGCCGGGTCGGCCGACGATGGGCCGTTGGGGTTTGTATTAATATCGAGAAACTTTTTGCAACCAGCCCCTTGTAACAGTACAAAGGCTATTGCCAGTATTTTTATCTTCTTCATAAATTTCTATATAAAAATTAAAGGCTTACACGCAAATTAAAGTTGAAGGTTTTGGGTACAGGCAGCGAACCGTAGTCGATACCCGAGCTGCCACTACCCCCTGTAGCCACCGTGGTGCCATTTACACCGGGGTCGCCACCTGTGTAATTGGTAATAAGTATTAAATCGGTAGCAGTAAAGCCTACCGAGGCCGACTTAAACACTTTATTATTGGCCAGCCACTTTTTGGGCAAGGTGTAACTTACGGTAATGTCGCGCAGGCGTAACCAGTTAACATCCCGCTCAATAAACTCCTGGTCAATTACCGAGCCTGTATAAAAATTATTGTTATAGTAGGGAATAATGCTGATGTTGTTGGGCGTTGGGTTAGCACTGTTTTCAAGTCCATCGCGCAATACCCCGTTAAAAGCCACCGGTACCTCGCGGTTTTCTATCGATTTTGGATGTAGGCCCAGGTTGTACAGGTATAACCCCGTAGCGTTGTACACATCGCCACCTTTTCGGTAATCCCACAAAAAGGCCAGGTTAAAGGCCTTATAGGTGAGGTTGTTGGCCAGGCCCATTCTAAAGTCGGGGTTGCGGTCAGCCACTGCAGGCCAAATTGGGTTGTCTTGCTGCAATGGCAAACCATTGGTAGGGTTTATAAGTAATTGTCCTGCATCGTTATAGCGGTATTCAAAACGGGCAGTTAGGGTGGTTAACTGGCCATTTAACCTTGCACCATTGCGCACGTTACCAAACAGCCACGTATCGGAGTTATAAAATTCGGACAGGCCCGAAGGAAGTTGAACTAACTTGCTATTGGTTCTGGTATAATTGACAGAAATATCCCATGTAAAGTCAGGGCTTTGTACCGGTGTACCTTTCAACAATAATTCAATACCCGAATTTTTTACTTCGCCACCATTTATATTTTTAAGAATAAAACCGGTACCATAGCTGATGCGCAAACCGTTAATTATCTGGTCAACACTTTTGGTTTCGTAATAGGCCACATCCAGCGACAAGCGGTTTTTGAAAAACTGCAATTCGGTACCTATTTCCTTACTGGTTACCTTTTCGGGCCGCAGTAAGGGGTTAGGGGCGGTAAAGCCGTAACTAAAACCACCACCCGTTATACCCTGTGCTTCCAATGCCGGGTTGGTAAAATACGGCTGTGCATCTTTACCCACCTGCGCTATCGATCCGCGAAGGCGGCCCATGGTAAGTACCCTGGTAAATCCACTCTTTTTAAACCATTCAGTAAAAACCAACGAGGTACTTACCGAGGGATAAAAGAACGAGTTATTGGCAGCGGGCAGGGTAGAGGTCCAGTCGTTACGACCGGTAACAGTTAGGTATGCCCAATTGTCGTAACTAACGCTAAAATCGCCAAATACACCTAACACTCTTTTTTTGGCTACAGTACTTTTTGACCGCTGGGTGGTTGGGGTGGTGTTGTTAATGGAGTTGAATTCAGGCTCAAGGAAGTTTTCGCCACGAATGGCAAATATCTGATCGTCAAACACGTAAACTGCGCTACCTACCCGCAAACTTGCCCGTAGTTTGTTATTAAAGAAGTTGCGTTTGGCAGTACCAAAATACTGGCCGGTAATTACTTTGTTTACCTGTGTAGATATATCGAGGCTACCGTTGGTATTACCAAAATTGGCGCGGGGGTTAGCTTCGGGATGGTACAATACAAAATATTCGTTGCTTGATACATCCACACCTACACGGCCAGTAAACGATAACCACGACAATGGATCGTAAATAAAACCGAGGTTGGTGATAACCCTGTTGCCCTTATCTTTTAAAATATTTTTAGTTACATCAAAAAAGGGGTTCTCAATTTCGGTACCGCTCGTTACCCTTTTACGGGCACCCGATGGGGTGAGGTAATCGGTAATATCTAACTCGGCAGGGTAGCTTAGCAAGGCCAGATAAAAACTGTTAGATCCTTTGGATACTTTTTGGTTTTGTGTATTAATGTATTGCAGGTTGGTTTCGGCCCTAAAATTTTTAAGTATTTGGGCAGTACCATTTAACGACACGTTTATGCGGTCGTATTTGGTATTGGGCACTACACCTTCGCGGCTGCTGTACGAGGTGCTTAACCTGTAAGTGTATGCTTTAGTGCCACCTTCAAAACTTAGGTTGTGCCGGTTAACCTGGCCTGTGTTAAAAAAGTTGTTGATGTTGTCAAAAAATTTGGTGCCTTCAGCAAAACGGGGGCCAAACGAAGCAAACGTGTTGGTATTAATAATACCGTTGTTTCCACGTGCATATACCCTTTCAATTTCGGGTAACCGGCCAACCTTCTCTAATCCATAGTTGTAACCATAACTAATGCTACCCTGGCCTGCAGTACCCTTGCGGGTGGTAATAACAATGGCGCCATTGGCAGCATCAATACCATATAATGCTGCAGCCTCAGGGCCTTTTAAAATGGTGAGGCTTTCAATATCCTCGGGGTTAAGATCGCTTATGCGGTTGCTAAAATCAACGGTACGGTTTTCGCTTTGCGCCACCATACTGTTGGCATTAAAAGTTTGGTTGTTTACCGGCAAACCATCAATAACAAATAGTGGCTGGTTGCTGCCGCTAAGCGAGTTTACCCCCCGCAACTGTATGCTGGTAGAACTGCCCGGCATACCGCTTGTACCGCTAATGGTAACCCCCGGTACACGACCTGCCAATGCATTTATAAAGTTATCGCGCTGGGTTTGGGCTAGTTCGGGGCCTTTTACATCGTTGGCTGCATAGCCTAACGAACGTTTACTACGGTTGATACCAAGGGCGGTAACCACCACCTGTTCTAATTGGTTTACACCCCCTTCAAGGGTTACCAATATGCCGGTTAGCCTGGTAACTACCACCTCCTTTCGGGTAAAACCAATAAACGAAAACGACAGTCTATCGCCCGCTATGGCAGGTATGCTAAACACACCACCATTATTGGTAAGCACAGTTTGATCGGTGCGTAAATTTTGAACCGTTACGCTTTGTAAGGGTGCCTCACCTTCTAAACTCAAAACGGTACCTGTTGCCCGGTCGTTCTGCGCCATAGAACCAAGGGATATCAACAGTAGTAAGGCCACTGAATACACATGAAAGATTGTTTTCATTGTAATTTTCTATTGATTAAAAAAAAGTTAATTATTATAGAAAATTACTAATAAAATGTTAATGCTGCGCTATTAAATATTGAAAAGTGTAAAAATAATTTTGAATCAAAAACTTATGGAGGATTGCAATATTTTCTGATAAAAATCTTTATTAATATGTTTCACCTTTTCCTTTAACTACCTATCATTTGGTTGCTATACCTGCTACGGCCCATCGTTTACATTTACCTCCTATTTTAATTTATTAATCAAAGGCCGGGCCTTACCTTAAATGCCCTGCATCAATGGGTATCGGTTTTATTAAGAAGACATTAAAAACCATCAGGTGGCCTTTACCAAATAAATTAAGCGGGGTAAGTAAAAGTATTTGTATAGCAGGGCGAATTTCATAAAGCCAGCAGGTGTCAATTTTTATTTTTGTAGAATGCTCCCATTTTGTATTATTTTCTCTTTAATAACTATCCACAAGCTGGTTTTTACATTTTATAACCGGGCTTTATAGCTGTTTTCGTCGGTCGTTGCCCGGGCGGCTAACGCACCGCCGGAATGATTTTGTCGGGTTGGCAGTCGGGCTGGCGTGGCACAATTGCATCGTTGGTAATTTTATTCAGCCTTTTTTATAAAGAGTTTACATTCAGCATGGAGTGTACCAAATAGCGGATAATTATTATTTTTTATTCCTTGTAATTGTCTGATAGTAAAATGGCTCAATTTAACCGCACACTTTTTAAATTCCAATCACTCCTTCACCCTTTCCATTGTAAAACAATCAAACACCGCGTTTCCCTCGCCGGATTTTGCTATCAAGGCCACACGCAGCGCACGGTCCCAGGGTGGCAAATAGGCGCCATTAATGGGTTGCAGGTTAAGTGGTCTAAACGAATGAAGGTTTTTACCAAACAAAAAGCTAATGTCTTTTCCATTGGCTACCTGCATCATTAAAAAGCCTTTTTTGCTTCGGTGCAACGGTTGAGTAAACAACACTGAATCTTTCCCTTTTTTGGTTTGTACCAGTTCAATAAAGTCGCCATTTATGTAAGCGGCCACATGGTTTTGCTCATCGCCCACAAGGGCAATGCCCGCAGCGGCTGACAATTTTTTGCGGCGTACGCCGGCAATGGCTTTATAATTAGGCGAAATTGTTTTTTGCCCAACAAATGCTGCAGCGCGGGGCAAGGCAGCCAGTATTAACCGGCCATTTTGTATAGTATGTTTTGCAGGTTGAAATACACTCCATTGCCAATTGTTTTGTAAGACGCTTTTATTAAACTCATCTGTTATTTTTTGCAAAACCGGAGTAGGCGCATTCGGTTCATCTACAAATTTTATCCAGTCATCTGCCGTAAAAACAAATTCTTTTACAATACCCTTGCGGCCGGTGTACACGGTGCCTGACGTATCGTACGCATGGTATAAAAAATAAAATTTTCCCTCTTTCTGCACAGGGGTGCCATGGCCGGGGCATGTCCATTGCGCTTCGTTTACCAGCACGGGGTTGCCTGCAAATTTTTCCCAGGCACCGGCGAGGCTTTTAGAGCGGGCAATACCCGACTGGTAATTGCAAACGCTGCCACAACAGCCTGCCGCGGCATAAAATGCATAAATATATTTACCATGCCGCATCATTGAAACTCCCTCTACCAAATTACCCTCCCAGGGTGCATCATTGCGGAAAAGTAATTTTTTTTCTCCCAAAACTGCTGTTCGTTCTTCATTTAATTCCTGTATCCAAATGGGTGTTGGTTTCCCTACACTGTTTCCATCTTCTTTCCAAATAATGTGAAGCCTGCCGTTTTCGTCCCGCATGGGAAACGCATCAATGGATCCCGCCTCCTCGCATATCAATGGTCCGTGGTCTTTGTAGGGGCCTTCGGGTTTGTCAGCAGATGCAATGCCTACGCACAGGTTGCCGCCTTTTTTATGTGCCGAATAATATACATACACCTTGCCGTTATCGTAGCTAATTTCCGGCGCCCAAAAATAATAATCGGCCCAGGCAGGCAACACACTAAAAACATGCCCCACCGTTGTCCAGGTATTTAAATCGTTTGATTTTAAAAGGGGAAACGCAGGCATCCAGTTTGACGTGGTTGCACTTGCCCAATAACTGTCTCCTATTTTTACAACAGAAGGATCCGGATGATCGCCGGGCATAACCAGGCGTTGCGCCATACTATTACTTATAATAAAAACACATAGCAACAGATAAACAGTACGAAGCATCTTCAATTATTTATATTTTTAAAATAACGCCGCTAAGCGTTTATAAAAACCGTTTCAAACCTCAGCCCATTCTACACACCTCTTCTTTTTTACCACAAACGGATATACACTACTAGCAGAATACCCGTGATTAACAGACACCCGTAAAACATAAATCAGCGAAACGATGTTGCTTGCTCTTACCAGTAAATAACTTTTAAAAAATAAGTAAGGCGTTACTACAAAATATTTATGGGTTATTGTTGCAAAGAAAATTTATATACAGACGAACTGCGGTAAGTATTGCCAGGCGCTAACAATATATTTTGAAAAGAAGGTTGATTGGGCGCATCTGGAAAATGCTGCGTCTCCAGGCAAAAAGCTGTGCGAAAATCATCTTTGCTGCCTCCTTTAAAAGTGTTTTGTGATTGCATAAAATTGCCTCCGTAAAATTGCAGGCCGGGTTCTGTGGTAGCTACTTCCAATACAATACCACTTTGGTTGCCAACAATAGTAGCAGCGGGGTGTAAGCCGCCTATAGCAGTGCTACGCAAAACAAAATTATGGTCGTAACCCTTGCCATACCGCAACTGAGTATTACCGGTAGTGTCCAACCGCGCACCTATAGTGAGGGGTTTTGTAAAATCAAAGGGAGTACCTGCAACAGGTTCAATTTTACCGGTGGGGATTAGGGTAGCATCTACTGGTGTATAAGCATCCGCATTTATCTGTAACAGGTGGTCGTTAATAGTGCCGCTTCCTTCTCCATTTAAATTAAAAAATGCATGATTGGTTAAATTCACCACCGTTTTTTTATCGGTGGTGGCTTCATAATTTATGGTTACCTGGTTGCGCTGGTTTAGGGCGTAAGTAACTTTTACATCCAGGTTGCCGGGAAAACCCTCCTCGCCATCTTTGGATAAATACGATAATATGAGCGTAGAATCATTTGACTGCTGTGCATCCCATACAACCGCCTGAAAACCTTTTTTACCGCCATGCAATGTATTAGGGCCATTGTTGGTAAACAGCGTATACTCCTTACCGTCAATAGAAAATTTACCTTTGGCAATGCGGTTGCCGACACGGCCAATAGTTGCGCCAAAATAAGCTTCGGTGGAATTAATAAATTCCTCAAGCGTTTTAAAACCAACCACTACATCCCGTAGCCTGCCATTTTTATCAGGTACCAGTAAACTCACAAATCGCCCACCATAATTGGTTATGGCCAGCGTAGTGCCACTGCTGTTTTTTAGTATATATAAATCGGTCGGCTTTCCATTAATGGTATCTATAAACCCGCTGCGGGCTGGCAGTTGGTTAATATTTTGAACGCTATCTGTACTTAATAATTTACCAGTTTGAGTTTGCCCGCTGTTGTTGCAGCTAACAAAAAATGAAACCAATAATAAAGAAATAACAACAGGGTTTATTTTATGCATATGATGTTTTAAGGTTTTTTATCTTGATTCAATTTCTTTATCAGGTCCACTTCGTCCTGCCGGTAGGCTACACCACTGGCAAAATAAATATCGTGAAACCACTCTAATGGCTGACCGCCGTTGGGCATAGGCGTATCCCATGCATAAATGGTATTTGATTTGCCTGCAACAAAACCCCAGTTAATGGCACCAACGTTCTTTTCTTTTAGCATCGGCATTATGGTAGCAAAGCGGCTATTTCGTGTACGGGCCATATACTCCGTACAAATCATGGGGCGGCCACTGGCTTTAAATAATTCTATTACGCGGCGATGCCATTGTGCATCTTCATAATTGTGGTAAGTCAATACATCTGAATTGCGAAGCTGAATTTCATTTAGCTTTTCAAAGTCCCATGCCCAAAGGCCTGCGCTTACTGGCTGACCGGGGTTTACTTTTCGTGCCCATTCAAAAACTTTGGTAAGTAAGGCGGCCGAAGAATCCTTTTTACCTGAGTTACCGGGCTCATTGTACAAGTCCCACAAAAGAATGCGGGTATCTTTTGAAAAGGATTTTAATACATCGGTTACATAACTTTCCAAAAAAGGAAAATTACTGGTGTCGGCAGATGCCTGCTGACCAGGGTCCTGCACCCAACCACTATTATGAATACCCGGCTTTGGTTCGGGTTGTTTTCCTGGCTGTGGATAGGGATTCCAACAATCATCAAAAAAAACAAAAATCGTTTTTATGTCGTTTCGTTGTGCAATGGCCAGGTACTGGTTCATGCGGTTTTTAAATCCCGGCGCATCCTGTTTCCAGGCCAGGCTATGCAGGTAAACCCGCATAGTGTTGAAGCCTATATTTTTTGCCCACCCAAATTCCCTGGCAATTGTAGCCGTGTCAAAGGTTTGTGCCTGCCACATTTCTAATTGATTAATAGCTGTTGCCGGCAGGTAATTAGCGCCAGAAATCCAGGGTAATTTACTGTACCATTCATCTGCTTTATCTGTTGTCCATTTTACGCTGGCATTTGCAGCACCAACCGTTGGTTGATTGTTTTTATTTTGTGCATAGGTTTTGCCTGTATATAGCAAAAGGAAGAGGAGAAAAAGAAAAGCAAGTTTTATTTGCATAATAATTTGTTTATTAAGTTTAGAAATTGGCATCAGCGCCTGATGGTACTGCCGTGGATACGCCCGTTGTTACCGGTGCTCCAAAGTTGGGCGAACCATCTGCATTCCAGGTAAATTTTTGCGCCCTTGGCGATCGGCCCCCGCCACAACCCATGCCCGGTGCAGGGTTTGCATGGTACAGTATCCAATCTTCTTTTCCATTGGGCGATTTAAAAAATGAATTATGGCCCGGTGCAAAAACACTGTCTTTTATTGAAGTACTAAATACGGGTGTAGGCGTTTTTTTCCATGCCGCCGCATTCAGTAAATTTCGTTTGCCCGTAAACGTAAGCAAGCCTAATCCGTAATGATCGGTCCAGCAGCCACTGGCAGAAAACACTATAAACAAATGCTGCTGGTTGCATAAAAATTGCGGGCCTTCATTTACCGATACGTGTGGAGGATTTAGCGGGTCATTTAAATCGCCATGTGTTTCCCACGGCAACGCAGGACTCGAAATTTTTACCCTTTTGCCTTTAATTGTCCATGGGTTTTTCATTCGGGCAATATAAATATCCTGCTGCCCATTTACATCGCCTTGCCAGCCGCTCCAGGCCATGTACCATTTGTTGTAATGTTTGTAAACTGTTGCATCAATCGCCCATTTGTTGGTATCATCTTTTACCTGCCCTTTCATTTTCCATTCGCCGTGCAGAGGGTCTTTCGATTTATTTTCGAGCACATAAATTCTATGCGTTGCGTTTACCCCATCATCGGCCGCAAAATAGATATACCATTTACCCTTTATAAAATGCAGCTCGGGCGCCCATACATCCTTAGACCAGGCGGTGCCTATGGGCGGCTGCCAAACTATTTTTGGCTCAGCAGACTGCAAACCGGCAAAGTTTTGTGTTTTGTAAAGCACCAGGTTTTTACCGGTGGTATGCGTAAAATAAAAGTAGCCATCCTTTTCAATGATCCACGGGTCGGCACCTGAGGGCATAAGTGGGTTAGTAAATTGTTGTTGGGTTAATGCCTGTTTAAAACAGCATAGCAGCAGCAGGCAGGTTACAGTATGTATTTTTTTGCTGACAGGCATTATTCAATCAATTTCAAAAAAAAAAAACCTATTGTAGAAATTAGATCACTACCCGCTTTTCGGTTCTGACAATTTAGAACCAAGCTTTATAGCTGTTTCATTAGCCGTTGCAGCCTGCCTCTATAACCATTGAGGTTGCACCCGTGTACGGTATGTATTTTATTCAGCTTTTTTTATCACGATCTGGTGTTCAGCATCGTTGATACCAAATAGCGGATAACTAGTAAAAATTTTAAACCGCGGCATAAATAATTTTATTCACCCGCAGGTTTTACCAAAGGGGTGCTGGTACTTACCGGCATACCAAAATTGGGTGTACCATCAGTATTCCATGTAAATTTTTGTATGCGTGGGCTCCGGTTGTTTCCGCATCCCAAACCAGTTGAAGGGTTAGCATGGTATAATATCCAATCCTCGCTACCATCGGCCGATTTAAAAAATGAATTATGGCCTGGCCCAAAAACCGAAGCGGCAGGATTTTTAGAAAAAACCGGGCTGTTTGTTTTTGTCCAGTCAGCAGCAATTAGTGGATCACCGCCCTCTTTTAGTGTTAACAAGCCAAGGGCATAGTCGTCCGTCCAACATCCACTTGCCGAAAATATCAGGTATAATTTGCCTGCGGCATTTTTTAAAATTTCCGGCCCTTCATTTACTGCCGGCGGTGCCCCAAACGCTTCCCATGGAAATTGAGGTGATGAGATGACCGTGCGGGCTGTGGCCAGGGTCCATGGGTCACTCATACGTGCAATATATATGCGCTGTGTGTGTTCGGTGGCCGAAGCCTCGCCGCTCCATAAAAAATAATTATTGCTGTTATGGGTAAACACTGTTCCATCTATGGCAAAAAAATCAGCAGCAGGATCATATATTTTTCCCTTGTCTGTCCAGGTACCGGTTTGTGGATCGGCATTCGCATTTTCCAACACAAAACTGCGTTGTGTATTTAAATCGGCAGACGGACCGGCGGTGTAATATGCATACCATTTGTTGTTGATAAAATGAAGTTCGGGCGCCCATACATTTTGCGAGTTAGGACCTGTAGGCGGCGCTGTCCAAATGGTTACCGGCGTTGCAGCTCTTAATTCCGTAACCCTGGCCGTTTTCCAAATAGCAATCCGGTTACCCAGGGTGTGCATATAATAATAGCTGCTTCCCTGCTTAATAATCCATGGATCGGCGCCTGCAGCAAGTACAGGATTTGTAAAGTTGTTAACCTGTGGCAGTGTTACTGGTGGTGTAACCACGCCATCGTTTCCCTTTTTTTTACAGGAAGAAATACTTATTAAAACTATGAAAGGGACAAGAAATAATTTTTTGATCATTTTTTTGTATTTCTACTGCTGATAGATGGCATTTACCTGATCAATAAGGTATGTTACGCAAAGCAAACTCAGCAAACCAACGGCAGACTGCCTTACTGTAAATTAAAACCTCTCCTTCTAAATTATTATGAAATCCTGGTTTGCTTTGCGTGAAATTTTTTTTATAAATACGGACTATTTAAACTACTGCCATCCCGGATTTTGTACAAGGTTGGGATTAATATCAATTTCGGCCTGGGGTATAGGCATAAACTTATTTCTGCCAACAACAAAATTTACAAACTCAAAATCCCTTGCTTTTAACTGGTTCAGTTTTGTAGCGTCGTCAAAATAACCCCAGCGTGCAAGGTCGTTCCAGCGTACAGACTCACCGGATAATTCAGTAATACGCTCATGCTCCAATTGTAATTGAAATTGTGCTGCTGTCATGCCCGGCCTTGCTGCTGTTAGTGTTTGCATACCTGCTCTCTGGCGTACACGATCAATAAAAGTATATGCTTCTGCTGTTCTGTTCAAATTATTTAATGCCTCGGCATACATCAGCAACACATCAGCAAAACGCAGCGCCCGGTAGTTAATAGGACTATTAAAAACTTCAAATTCGTTAATACGGAAATAATCATCTAAATACTTGCGGTACCAAACCCTGGGTTTAATGTTATTATCATAGTTTTTTGAGGTAAACGTTGAGCCATATACCAGGGTAAAGTCTGGTCCACGCACATCGGTAGAGTCGTACAAAGCGGTGGCTGCCAACCTTGGATCTCTACTACCACCCACAGCAGTTTCTTTTAAAAATTCGTGTACTACCCAGCGGTGCATATTGGCATCGTTAAAACCATGGCCAGGGGGTGCAAAAAACGGCGCACGGCTGGTGCCCACATTAGATGTTGGACCATCGTCGCCTCCATTTTCGGGGCGCATTTTAAACTGTACTTCAAACACCGATTCCCTGTTGTTTTCGGTGGTGTGCAAAAAGTTATCTCTATAATTTGCAACAAGGTCGTACCGGGCCGCCCCTGCGCCGGTAGTAAACCACGCCAACGCGGTGGCTGCCGGCTGCCATTCTTTTTGTTGCATGTGTGCCCTTGCCAGGTAACCAAAGGCAGCACCTTTGGTGGCACGGCCTACTTCTTCGCCTGAGTAAAGAATTGGCAACGCTTCCGCTGCTTCAGTAAGGTCTTTTTCAATTTGTGCCCACACCTGCTCCTGCGGCACCTGCGCTGGTTTATCGGCCGGAAGCGAAGGCTGTAAAATCAAGGGTAAATTACCCCAAATGGTAACCAGGTTATAATAATAAAGGGCTCTTAAAAATTTTGCTTCGCCTAAAATGCGCGTTTTTAAGGTTTCGTCCATAGTAATGCCCGGCACATTTGCCAGCACCTGGTTTGCCCTAAATACGCCACGCCAATGGTGTGCCCAGGTATCGTAATTAACTTCAAAACTGTATTGCGTAATATTCAAATTGCTAATGCTTCTTAACTCATTCCATGGGCTGGTGCTGTAACCATCGTCTGACCGCACATCCATATAGTATGGCAGCCAACGGGAATAGGGAGCACCGTTGCGGTAAAAATTTCCATAAGCCGCATTAATACCCTGCGTGGCATCGGTACCGGTTTTCCAGAAATTAGATTCATCAATCCTGTTCGGATTTTCAACATTTAAATCGAGTGATTTTTTGCAGGAGATTGCCGAAAAGGCTACCGTAACTGCCACACAATATTTTATGATTGTATTCATTGCTGTAGATTAAATAAATGAATTAAAAACCAAAATTAATTCCTGCAGAAATAATTCTTAGTGCAGGGTATTGGCCATTATCAAGCCCGCGCTCAAAAATATTTACACCTGCAATATCAGGGTCAAGACCTTTGTAATTGGTAATGGTTAAAAGGTTTTGGCCGCTTACAAAAATGCGGCTGCTTGTAAATCCTATATTTTTTAAAGACGCTTTGCTAAAAGTATACGCAAACTCCAGGTTGCGCAGGCGCAGGTAGCTTCCACTTTCCAACCAGCGGTCGCTTTGTGGCAACACATTGTATTGTATGCCCTGGTCTGGTGCACCTATGGCAGCACGGGGCCATTCTGTACTTTGGTTTTGTGGTGTCCAAAAACTGGCATCCTTTCTAAAGTTGGTGTTCTGGTCCATTCTGTCAACACTATACCGGGGGCGGTTGTACAACTGGTTGCCCACCACAGCATACCACTGCATATTTATGCTAAAACTTTTGTATGATGCATTTAACTGAAGCCCGGTTTCAAAATCGGCCCATGGGCTGCCGGCATAGTAGCGGTCTTTATCCAGATCGAGCATGCCGTTATCATCAACATCTACATAACGAATATCGCCTGGTTTAGACCATGGCTGAAGCACTTGCCCGGTTTTTCCTTTGTGCGCATCTATCTCTGCCTGGCTTTGAAAAATACCGTTGGTTTTTAACACATACCACTCGCCAACCGACCTGCCGAGCGCTGTGCGGGTATCGCCCAACTGTGTAAATTTTGTAGTGGCATTTCCAAACGCCCTTACGCTGTTTCGGATAGAAGTAAAGTTTAACGTTGCATCCCAACTAAAATTACGGCTTGCCGGGGGGCGGAAAGTAATTGCCAGCTCAAAGCCTTTGTTTTGCAGCGAGGCAGCATTTACTGCAGGGTTACCACCGGCATTACCGGTTGTTGCACTTATAGGCAAGTCTACTAAAACATCATCTGTATTGGCAATAAAATAATCGGCAGAAATAGTAAAGAGGTTTTTAAGAAAAGAAGCTTCGAGGCCGAAGTTGGCAGTTTTTTTGCGCTCCCAACCAAGGTTACTGTTGGCCAAACGGGTTACGATCTGGCCAACCTGTTCAACCTGACCTGGGCCGAAAACGGCACGGGGAAAGGGGTTGATGGTAGCATAGTATAACCAGGGTTGCAAAAATTCAGAATTACCCAAACTGCCATAGGAAGCACGAAGTTTTAAATCGTTTATTGCTTTTACGTTCCAAAAATTCTCTTTTGAAATACGCCATGCGGCCGAGGCAGAGGGAAAATTACCCCAGCGGCGGTTTTCGCTAAACAGTGAGCTGCCATCGCGGCGAAAGGTTATACTGGTTAAATATTTATCAGCATATGTATAGTTCAACCTGCCAAAAACCCCAATGTTGTTCCAGCGGTTTGTGTAAGGATTTTCTGCCGTGGCACCGTTACCAACGGTAGTAAATGCATTTGTAGGAATGTTGAATGTTTGATTGGTTGAGCCTGCCACAGCACCTATTTTATGCATACCAAACGTTTTATCATAATTTAAGGTGTGTTCATAAAGTTTGGATTCAAACCTTCCTTCGCTACGGAAAGTATACAGGCTATTGTTGTTGGGCGAAGGCGTTCCCTGCCGTACCGTTCCCGGCCTGCGCATGCCCTCGCCTTTATCATTGGTTGTTTCTAAGCCAACATTAAAACGGTACACCAGGCCGTCCATTATTCTATAATCAAGAAAAGCGTTGCCCCTGATCTTAAAATTCCTTTGTTTAAACTGGTCTAAGCGTTGCAGTGCCGGAACATTTGCTGTAAGTGTGCTTAGGTAAGCATTGTTTAAACCAAGGCCCCAGCCTTCGGGATTTTCGGGGCTTGTATAGCGGTTACCTTGCAAGGCTACTACCGGTGGCATGGCAATCATATCTACAAAAGGATTTACACCTACCCCGCCTGCGGCAATGGGATTTTCCTGTGTCCAGCTAAACAACACATTTTGCCCAATGGTAAAACGCCCAAGTTTAGTATCAGTATTAATTCTAAAACCCGAACGGGAAAAGCTGTTGTCAATAACCGGTCCTTTATTTTGAAAATGATTTCCGCTAATGTAAAAATTTACTTTCTTTTTTAACGAGCCTGACATGGCAAGGTTGAACTCGCTAATGGCACCACGGCGTAAAAATTCGTTTTGCCAATCGGTATCTATTGCAGGGTCAAAGGCGGTGGTGAGGGATGTAGGCACAGGTAAACCGCCGGCCTGGTAAAGACCAGTGGCCAGTGTGCGGTATTCGGCTACATTCATCATATCGTACCTGTTGTGTACCTGCTGTGTACCGCTTTTTACACCACCGTTAAAAACCAAAGGTCCCTGCCGTCCTTTTTTAGTGGTAATAATAATAACGCCATTGCTGCCCCGGCTTCCGTAAATGGCGGCAGCCGATGCATCTTTTAAAATCTGGATAGATTCTACATCCTGTGGGTTAAAATCTGGCGTTGCATCGGTATACATTCCATCAATAATATACAGTGGGTTATTGCCTGCAAAGGTACCGGCACCACGTATGTCTATTTTGGCGGCACCACCGGGTGCGCCGGTATTGCGTACCGTTACACCAGGTGTAAGACCCTGTATACTTTCGGCAAGCGTGTTGCTGATGTTGCGGTTTGCCGTTGTTGGATTAATAATACTGACTGCGCCAGTAAGGTCTTTTTTGCGTACGGTTTGGTAGCCTATCACCACAATTTCGTCCAAGGCACCTGCGGCCGAACCAAGGGCAATATCAACCGTGTTGCCTGCGCCAACTGTCGTTTCCTGGTCGGCAAAGCCTATATAACTAAATATCAAGGTAGCACCATTGGCGGCACTAATAGTAAAATTTCCATTGGGGTCGGTACTGGTACCGGCGCCGGTACCTTTTACGGTAACCGACACTCCATTAAGTGGTTGATTATTTGCCCCGGAGGTTACTTTACCGGTTACTGTTTTATTTTGTGCCATAGAAGGCAATGAAACAATTAAGACAAGAAAAATAAAAAATACTTTTGAAAGCATTTTATCCAGGTAGCTGCTTTGCATGTTTGCAGGCTGGTTATTGGTTGTTGGTAAATGATACGTCATAGCAATCGAGATAAATGTTTAAGAAATTTGACAGAAGGAAGTAGACATTGGTTGGGTTAAGGGCCCTTTACCAGAATGCAGTTGCCGGGCATTGCATATTTTATAAGAAATTGGAAAAAGAAACAGGTAAATAGAAACCTTTTAAATATAGTTGAAGGAAATAGATGGCCTTTGGCTGTAGCATTGGTAAGATGATAATATTGACGTGTTTTGCATGGCAAAACCGGGAATAAATTGTAGCCAGTGGCCGGTATGGTTATGATAATTTTCAAGCAGGGCAATCGTTTATTTGATCTTAGAAAATGTATTAGAACTACCTTTTCACCAATTGTTGCATGAAGTTGAAATGATTATTCCGATTACCTCTGTTATATCGTCTCAAAGTTTTATCATATCGTCGCAATAAATTTTGGCGTAAGCAAACGTTACCCGTAAAGTGATTAAACTGGCCTAAATTGTAAACACTATTAAACAACGAGCCCCATTGAAACACAAGCATGTTTTGTTATTGATTGTTTGTTTACTGGCCATTCAAACTATACATAGCCAGCACGAATTTTATTTTCGCCATTACCAGGTAGAAAACGGTTTATCGCATAATACGGTGATGTGTAGTTTGCAGGATGAAAAAGGCTTTATGTGGCTGGGCACCAAAGATGGCTTAAACCGTTTTGACGGAAATGCTTTTAAGGTGTTCAGGCATAACGAAGAAGATAAAAGCAGCATTGGCAACGATTATATACGCTGCCTGTATTTTGATAAAACCGGGCGGATGTTTGTGGGCACGCAAAGAGGTCTTTACCAATACCACCCGTTAACCGAAAGCTTCTCCTCTATTACCTCATCGGGCAGTAAAAGCATTAAAGAAGTTTGTGTAGACAAAGCCGGCAACGTTTGGTACATAGCCGAAGGCACCCTCATTTGCCAGCAGCAAAATAAAGCGGTTGTTTATGACAACGCCCGGTATTTTGTTCCCACAGCGCTATGCACTACAAAGGATGGCAGTTTGTGGGTGGCTTCGGCTAATGGACAAATCAAAAAATTAAATGCTGCTACAAATTCATTTACTTCTTTTTCTATACTAAGCAGGCACCCGGCCGGCATAAGCTGGATTGAAAAAATGTATGCTACTGAAAACAACAGCATTTTAATTGGTACTTCTGCTGAGGGTTTGTATCAGTTTGACATTGCTTCTGGCTCAGTTAAATCTATCATTAGCTATAACCAGGATAAAACGGGTATTTATGTAAGAGATATTTTACAGATGAATGCAGTTGAGTATTGGATGGCAACAGAATCGGGCATATTTGTGTACAACGAAAAGAATAATTCCATCATCAATCTTAAAAAGAATTATCACAATCCTTATTCGTTATCAGACAACGCGGTGTACACTTTATGTAAGGACAATGAAGGGGGCTTGTGGGCGGGCACTTATTTTGGCGGCATTAATTATTATGCACAGGATCAGCTGTTGTTTCAAAAATATTTTCCCGATTACAGTAAAACATCCATCAGCGGCAATGCAGTAAGGGAAATTGTAAAAGATACCTATGGCAACCTTTGGATAGGAACAGAAGATGCGGGCCTTAATAAAATAGATAGTAAAGGGGTTATTACCCACTTTATGCCAACAGGCAGCAACACTTCGCTATCGTATTATAATATTCATGGCCTGTTGGCCGTTGATGATAAAATATGGGTTAGCACTTTTGAGCATGGGCTTGATGTGCTTGACATAAAAACAGGTAAAGTAACCAAACACTATGCAGCCGGAAATAAGCCCGGCGACCTTGGCAGTAATTTTATTTTTTCGTTGTACCAAACAGCGGCTGGTACTATATTGGCAGGCACAACAGCCGGTGTGTTTAGGTACGATAAAAACCGGGATTTTTTTATACCCATCCCTCAATTAAATGGTTACACCTATAATATACTGGAAGACCATGAGGGCGTGTGGTGGTCGGCAACGATTGCTGATGGTGTAAAATATTTTGACCCAAAAACTAAAGAGTCTGGCAGTTTTACTTACAACCCGCAAAATAAAAACAGCATTGGCAACAACATGGTAAATGCCGTTTTTGAGGATGAGCAACACCAGCTATGGATAGCCACCGAAGGGGGAGGTTTATGCAGGCTAAGCGCTAATAGAAAAACAATTAAGCGCTACAACACCCGCAATGGTTTTTCCAGCAATTTTGTTTTTAAAGTGTTGCAGGATGCCCGGGGGCAATTATGGATCAGCACTTCCAAGGGGTTGGTGCAATTAGATCCGGCAACAGAAGCCATAAAAGTATATTCAAGTATAAATGGATTATTAAACGATCAGTTCAATTACAACTCGGGTTATAAAGATGAAACGGGACGCATGTATTTTGGCAGTGTAAAAGGAATGATCAGCTTTGATCCAAACAACTTACCTCAAAACAACTTTAATCCACCGGTATATTTTACCGGCTTCCAGGTTAACAATGTGGAGCTGCCCATTAATACAAAAAGTACGTTGGCCCAATCCATGCTCTATACAAACAACCTCCAATTATCGTATAATCAATCGTCGTTTAGTATTGACTTTGCAGCCCTAAGCTATACAGCGCCCCAAATAAATACCTACGCCTATAAAATGGAAGGGGTAGATACAGGCTGGACCTACCTTGAAAAAAACCGGAAGGTATATTTTACAGACCTCTCGGCCGGCACTTACACTTTTAAAGTAAAAGCGGCCAATAACAGCGGGATATGGAATGACAAGGAGGCCTCGTTAAAAATTGAAATTAATCCACCATGGTGGCTTTCTAAAACGGCATACCTTCTTTATTTTTCCATAGCAGTTTTGCTGGCTTTGCTAAGTTTCCGCTACTACCACAGGCATTTAAAAAAAGAAAATCAGCAACGGATAGACCATCTTCTTTTTGAAAAAGAAAAAGAGATTTATGATGCCAAAATGAAGTTTTTTACAAATATTGCGCATGAAATACGAACACCCCTTACCCTTATAAAAGGCCCGCTTGAAAGGGTAATAGATAAAACTGCCGGAATGCCCGAAGTAAAAAGCAGCCTTGCAGCCCTTGAAAGAAATACCAACCGCCTTTTGCATTTAACGGGGCAGCTATTGGATTACCGAAAAACCGAAGCCGGGGGCTTTGTATTAACTTTTGAAGAGGAAAATATTTGCCGCTTGCTGGAAGATACCTTTGTTAGTTTTACAAATCTTGCTGAGCAAAAAAATATTCAATACCATTTGCACCTGCCGCATAAACCTTTAATTGCTTATGCCGATAATGAAGTGCTTACCAAAATACTAAGCAACCTGTTGAGCAATGCCATAAAATATGCAAAAAAAGAAGTTAGGGTAAGTTTGGTAACCGACTTGAAAACAAAAAGCTTTTTAATAGAAGTAGACAATGATGGGTTTCTTATTCCGGATGAAATGAAACAAAAAGTGTTTGAACCTTTTGTGCGGTTAAAGGGTACGGAAAAACAACAGGGCACCGGCATAGGCCTTGCCCTTGCACGCTCGCTGGCGGAATTGCACCAGGGTACGCTTACCATACAGGAAGGTAATACAACTTTTAACAGGTTTGTTTTGTATGTACCCTTTTGGCAGGTGCGCCCCACCGCAAAAAATGATGCGATGCCGGGGGAAAATATAATGGCTGCCCCCATTGTGTAAATACAGCATATGAAACCAACCTTATTGCTTGCAGATGACAACGAAGAAATTTTAGAATTTTTAGAAGAAGAATTGCAGGACGAATATATTTTGCTAAAAGCCCTGAATGGCGCCTCAGCCTTACAGTTGCTAAAAGAAGAAACCGTGCAACTGGTAGTGAGCGATGTGATAATGCCAGAAATGGATGGATTTGAATTGTGCGCCATCCTTAAAACAGCAATAGAATTTTCGCATATTCCTATCATTCTTCTAACAGCAAAAAATACTTTGCAATCAAAAATAAAAGGGCTGGAGCTTGGCGCCGATGCCTATATTGAAAAGCCTTTTTCGCCTGCACACCTGCGGGCCCAAATTTCCAATTTACTTAGCAACCGTAATAAGATTAAAGACTATTTTGCCAGTTCGCCGCTTGTGCACATTAAAAGCATGGCCTATTCCAAAGCCGATGAAACTTTTTTAGAAGCACTGCACGAAACGATAGAAAAAAATATGGTTAATACCAGCCTTGATGTAGAAATGCTGGCAAAAGAAATGGCCATGAGCCGTGCAACTTTTTATAGAAAAATTAAAGACATTTCTAACCTTACGCCCCACGAACTGATTGATATAACCCGGTTAAAAAAAGCAGCAGCATTATTAGCCGATGGCTCCTTTAAAATTTATGCGATCATAGATATGGTGGGCTACAGTTCCCAGTCAAACTTTAGCCGTAGTTTTCAAAAACAGTTTAGCATGACCCCTACCGAGTATGTAAGCCTTAAGCAAACGGAAAAAAGGCAGGAGCGATAAATGCGGGCTGTTCTTTTATTTTGCCATAAATATTCCGATTGCTTTAATAAATTATATAAATGTGAGATTACAAAACGAAGCCTGCCATATTGCTTTGTGCAACAAATAATTGTACAACATTTTTTATAGTAGCTAAAATGGCAAATAGAACAACCCGTCAGTACAAAAAAATAATATTTTTTGTTACGCAGCCATGGACCTGCACTCCTTTGCACATGCCTCACAAACTTCGGCACAGTGGCGGCAATGTTCTTTTTCGTGCTTTCCACATTCTGCGGCACATTGTTCACACATATCTGCGCATAGGGCGCACAACGCTTTTGCTTTACTTCCCCCTAAACTCATAACCTGCGCGGCGGCGTAGCAAAAGGCAGCACATTCCATATCCAGTTTAATACAGGTGGCCATCATTTGTACATCGTTTTCCATAGTACACGCTGAAGCGCAATGGTTGCAAACTGCGGCACATTGCAGGCAGGCATCAATACATGTTTTGTAGTAGTGGTAATTTTTCATATGGAAATAATTTTAGTTTGTACGATAGTATTTACAAAAAATTGTTCCACTTGCGTTGCATTTTACTACCGTTAAAATATTACAGGCAAAAAAGTGGTAAGGAAATGAATAGAGCATATTTATTTTACCCTCATAACTATTGACTTAAAAATATTACAAACCGAAAGGCCTAAAATCATCTTCGGCACAGGCTGCAAATAAAAGTGAAAGGAGTAGTAGTTTTTGGAAAGTCGTAGCAACATTAATGTTTTAAAATGAAAGCAATATTGGGGAACCTCTATGTAGGCAAATAAATTGCCCCCGCTAAACTAAGCATAAAACACGTTGAAAATAAATTGAAGGAAAGAGGTTAAAAGTGAGTGCTGGGCTGGATGAAAATGATACAAAGAGCATTCTTTAGCACTATTAAGGTTGGTTGCAAAAAATACCTTACCACCGTATTGGTAAGCCCAAACAAAAAAGCCTCCACCATAAAGGCAGAGGCGTTTAAAATGCTGTGGAAGAAGGTCTCGAACCTCCACGAGGTAGTTAGCTAAAGTACAAGAGTTCAGTGGTCGATCCTGGTCGGCAATCCCGATTTGCATCGGGACAGCCGGCTCTATACTTCGTTTATCCGTTTTTCCTCACCCCCGAGACAAGAGGGCATGTCTGCCAAAAATTTCATCACTCCACAGTGTATCAAAAGAACTTATTTTTATTGGCCTAATGGCCAATAGCTGTAGGGGGAGGGGTCGAACCTCCACGAGGTGGTTAGCAATAGCGCAAAGTTCAGTGGTCGACCCTGGTCGGTTATCCCCATTTGCATCGGAACAACCGGCTCTACACTACGTTTATCCCATGATCCTCACCCCCGAGACAAGAGGGCATGTCTGCCAAAAGTTTCATCACCCCACAGTATACGGCGTATTACCTTTGTAATACGCTTTGGTACCAAATTTGATATTGCAATATTAAACAGAATTGCCAATACCTTGCAAATAATTCAATAAATATTTTTAAATTATAGAAATTATTCAAATATTTTTGTAAATCTGTTGTACCTATCAAAAATACAATATAATTATGGCAGCCAAATTAAATCTTGACAAACTTGATCACCAAATCATTTATGAAATGATGGAGTCGGCCGAAATCTCGTATGCCGACCTTGGTAAAAAGTTATTTGTATCAGGCGGAACCATTCATGTACGCATAAAAAAACTACAGGAACTGGGTATTGTAAAAGGCACCCGCCTTAATGTAGATCTTAAAATGCTCGGCTACGATGTCATTGCTTTTATTGGCATCTATCTCGAAAAAAGCTCGCTATACGACACTGTTGTAAAAGACCTCGAAAACATTCCCGAAATAACCCGCCTTAATTACACCACTGGTAACTACAGTATGTTTGCCGAAGTAGTTTGTAAAGACATATCGCAACTCAGGTATGTACTGCACGATCAGTTGCAGAAAATAAAAGGCATAGAACGAACCGAAACCTTTATATCGTTACAGGAAAGTTTTAACAGGAATGTGGTGGTTACTAATAATATGCCGGTGTAGCACAAATTTGCATGTTCTCCATACACTAAAGGCTGCCCTGTTAATGGGCTACATTAAGTTAGCAGTATCAAAATTGATACGCTTTACAATTAAAAGCCCAAATGCAATATGCCCCACGCAAGTAAAGTTTATTTTGGATTTAAATTGCAACTATTAGTGTTGTTGTAACAGGTCATTAAATTTTACTTACGATCGTGCCGCATTTGCCAATGTAGCACCACATCAACTAAGTCTATACAGCATCATTTCCTCGCAGTCGTGTTCGTTTATGTAAAAGGTAAATGGCCTGTTTTTCCAGAAACCCGGGTTTGCCGTTATAATGTGATCGAGTGCCTTATGTATTAATACCCGGGAATGAAGTTTAAATAAACTTTCCAATTCAGCGCTTATATCCAAATAGTCATGTTCATCAAACTCTTCACAACTAACCCATGCCGGTTCAAAGTTTATCCCTTTTATAATGATTAAAACCTGTTTAGTGTAATCATACTCTCCCGATATATAACGAGGTTCTTCTATTAATGGGTAGTCTTGCTTTCCGTAACAAATAAAAGAACCGTTGAAGTGATAGTAAAAATCATATTCAATAAAAATGGCCTGGATTTCATCTTTTTTCCCTGAATGTTGTATCTCGTCAAATACCCTTTCCAACTCCGATTGAAAGTATGCAATCAACTTTTCATTGTCAAGCGAAGTGTACGCTTTCAATTTTGATGCATATGCTTCGTCAAACGAAGTGTCTTTAGATAACTCTTTAAGTTCACTCAACATTTGCTTCTCTCCGTCATCAAAAACAAATACTCGTCCAGCTTTTAGTTCGGAATACTCCTTTTTGTAAAGTTTTGAAATACTCGTATTGCTTAACCGTTCAAACAAGTTGTCTCTTTGTTTTTCGAGCAGTTTTAATATTTGCGAATTGGTAATCATGATGGTAGTGGATGAAATATTATGCAGGTTGTAAATATAGTTTTGCGATTGAATATTGAACTCAATACCTGCCACAGAAGCAGTTTGGAGACAATTGCAACCCGCAAAACAAAAGGTCGTATCGCCAAAAAGGATATTGTTGCAACCGGGGCCGCAGATTAATAACGCTGTAACAATACATCAGTTGAAATATTTAATTTATCATGCAGTTGCCTTATCATGTCAAGTGATAGTTTCCTCTTCTTACTGAGTATTTCACTCGCTCTACTTTTAAGTCCAACCACTTTCGCAAGGTCTACCTGGTTATATCTCAATTGTTCCATTCTAAATTTATGGCTTCTATTGGGTCAGGCAGTCCAATTATAAAATTTTCGTCTTCGTACTTTTCAATCAATATGCCAGGTATTGCTAATTCATCTCCTTCGGGAGAACTTTTCTTTGCATCAAAAATGGTCTTCAATCTTTCTAATGATTGATTATAGTCCTTCCTGGTTTTAATTGGTTTGATTGTCATTTTTTCTAAATTTTGTTAGCGTCAATTTTGTCATAAGCTGCAAAAGTTCCAATAAAACGGATCCGTATCATTTGATAATCGTAGTTCATTTTCATTATTAGCCGGTAGTGATTGCCTTTAATATTAAATACTATTTTATAATCTGCCAACAAACTTGCCAATGGATATTTACTCTTTAATACATTATTGTTTTGCCATTCAGCCTGGCTTGCTTCCTGAAACCAAGCCTTCAATTGTTGTTCACAATCGGGATGCTTTTCCCAAAACTCCCCAAGTATCTTTTTTGCAAATACTCTCAAATTAGAGCTTTTGTTAGAGCTTATGAAAGTTTCCGTAATGGGATATTATTTTTAAAGATGTTACCTGGGATCCTGTATACATAACTTGTGTTTAACTATATAATTAATGCGTCAATTTTTTTGAAGTCGCCATTTAATCAATGATGGGGCATCCGTTGCGACGCTCCGTTCATCAATATATCATTGCTAATCATTTTTTTTATTATTCTAAAACAATAATATACAATAATCGAAACCTAAATTTACCCCTAACACATCTGCCTTAAATATTACTTTCACGTATGACAGATTTTGAAACATCTTTTAACCTGGCAAGCGTTTGGCAGGTATTGCAAAAACGCAGGGTAGGCATCGGCTGGCTAGTGGTTGGCTCGGTTGCTTTATGCGCAGCAACCCTTTTTTTACTTCCCCGCTATTATAAGTCCACTGCCGTTGTATTACCTGCCAATCCGCAGTTAAACGATAAGGCCAATTTGTACAATCAAAACATTCAACAATTATACTCTGTGTTTGGCACCACCGACGACCTTGACCGGCTTTATGGCATAGCCAACCTTGATACTACTTATAAATTACTAACTGACGAATTTAACCTGGTACAGTATTATCGTTCCAACCAAAAAAATGAACAGCTCAACCGCGCAAACGCTGCACTGGCATTAAAAGATGATATTGAACTGCAACGCACCGACCTTAACCAACTAACCATCAGTTGCTGGAATAAAAACGCTGATACCGCCGCGGCAATTGCAAACAGCATGGTAAAACATATTAATGAGAAGACTAAACAGTCGGTACTAAATCAGTATCAACAAGCCGCGAAAAATGTAGACAGCTCAATTGCCGTACAGGAAATTGCCTTCCAGAAACTTTCTGACAGCGCTGCCATTGGCAGTAAAAATAGTGCGATGATAGCCGCCAAATCAACCTCCCTCCTTCAACAAATTAGCACCCACCGCCAGCTATCGTTTCAATTGCAGCAGGCAATGCAAAGCATGCCACCGGCGTTGGTTGTGGTGCAGGCGGCGTCGCCGGGCGCCAAACCCGATCGGCCAAAGGTGCTGCTCACCCTTATCGGCGCCTTTTTTATCAGCCTGTTATTTGGCATCATTGTCGCTCTTGTATTAAATAGAAAATCAACCCTGCAATGATGGCCGGATCTTTTAACAGGCAATTTGTTTTGCTGGCCCTACTATTTGCTATTACCGGTATCGCTTCGCTGTGTATGAACCTGCCGTGGCTCATACTTATTCCGTTTGCGGTTGTGTTGTTGCCACTAATACTTCGCGTAGTCATTACAAAACTTCAATGGCTGTATTTTCTGTTGCTTGCAGTAATCCCGTTGTCTACAGAGGTGAACGTAACCCCAACTCTTGGCTTCGATTTTCCCGACGAAATATTGATGGTGATGCTAACGGGGCTGTCGTTGCTGGTGTTTATTCACCGGCCCAAAAGTTTTCCAACAACGGTGTTGCGTCATCCGCTATTCCTGCTGATAACCGTTCACCTGTTGTGGATGGTAGTGGCAACTTGCTTTTCTATCAACCCATGGCTATCGGTTAAATTTTTATTGGCAAAAGTTTGGTTTATAATTCCATTCGTGGTGCTGCCATCTGTGTTTCTTCGTTCAAAAAAGGCTATCGGAGTAACGTCGCTTTGCCTGTTGGTGCCAATGTTGTTGGTTGTGCTGCAAAGCCTTTTTCGGCACGCCTTCTATGGTTTTTCTTTCGAAGGAATAAAGGATACCCTCTCCCCCTTTTTCCGCAATCATGTTACCTATTCGGCTATGCTTGTTTGTTTGCTTGCGGTGGGTTGGGGCATGTTGCAGTTAACCGCGGCAAACAAAAAACTACAACCTGTTTTACTGGCTGGTTTATGGCTTGGGGTTGCGGCTTTGGTGCTATCCTATTCAAGAGGCGCATGGGTAGCTTTAGTGGTGGGCGTTGTAGCCGCCTTTGCTATCAAAAAAAAATGGATGGGCTGGTTAATCGGACTGGCAATAATCGCCGTGGTAGCTGCTATGGGCTGGCTCACCTACAACCAAAACTATTTGCGCTTTGCGCCCGACTACAACACCACCATTTTTCACAGCGAACTGGCAGACCACCTGGAAGCAACAGTTACACTTAAAGATGTATCGAACGCCGAGCGTTTTTATCGTTGGGTGGCTGCTGGTAACATGGCCGCTGCTAAACCTATTACCGGCTTTAGTCCCAATAGTTTTTATCCCACTTATAAATTGTACTCCCAAACGCCTTTTAAAACCTGGGTAAGCGACAACCCTGACCATTCAACCGTGCATAATTATTTTTTACTGGTACTGGTTGAGCAAGGCTTTCCGGGGCTGATAATTTTTTGCGTGCTGTACTTTGGTATGCTGTTGTATAGCCAGCAACTGTACCACTCCATTACCGACAAATTTTACAAGGTCACAGCGTTAATCACAGGCATTGTGCTGGCCATGATCGGCAGCCTTATTTTTATAAACGACCTTATTGAAACCGATAAAACCGGCAGCCTGTTTTGGTTGTGTGCAGGTATGCTGATCGTAGTAAAAATTCAATCATCAAAGGCAACCATTCACCATCCCTGATCATTCATTCACTTCCACCACCAGCTCCACTTCAACCATCATGTTAAAAGGAAGCGTGTTTACACCAAGGGCAGTGCGGGCATGCTTTCCCTTGTTGCCAAATACCGCTGTCATTACATCGCTAAAGCCATTGATAACTTTTGGCTGATCATAAAAACCGGGGTCGCTATTTACATAGCCATTTACTTTTACTATCCGCTTAACATTTGCCAGGCTGCCCAACTCTTGCTTTAATACTGCCAGTTGAATAATGGCGGTTAACCGGGCCGCGGCATAGCCCTGTTCAATGGTAACCGGGTTGCCAAGTTTACCGGTCATATAGCTACCGTCGGCCTGCTTAGGGCCTTTGCCCGATAGAAATAACAAGTTGCCCGACCGCACCACGTTTACATAGTTGGCAGCCGATGCAGGCACCTCCGGAAGCGTTATTCCCAACTCCTTTAATCTATCGTCTGGCGATTGGGCTGCAACGCATAACGATAAGACAACAAAAAGTATCGGCATTAAATTTTTCATATAGCAGTGGTTGATTTTAAATATCTAAAAGTAAAAATTGTCAAAGTTGATTCGTTACAACTTACCCCTCACATTCAGGGCATCCCTTAACCCGTTACCCAATAAATTAAAGGCAAGCACCAGCAACATAATGGCTATGCCCGGCGCCAGCGCCAGCATTGGGTTGTGGGTAATGATAAAGTTATAATTCTCTTTAATCATAAGGCCCCAGCTTGGTTGCGGTGGCTGCACGCCTATACCCAAAAAACTAAGGCCCGCTTCTATTACAATAGCCGAGGCAAAGTTGCTGGCGGCAATCACCATTACCGGCCCCATAATGTTGGGTAAAATATGAAATACAATGGTGCGCCTATGGCTAAAACCCAGGGCGCGGGTAGCCTCAATGTATTCCAATTGCTTTACTGCCAGCACCTGCCCCCTAACCAGCCTGGCCACATTAACCCACATGGTTAGCCCCACCGCAATAAACACCTGCCAAAAACCTTTGCCCAATAAAAGCGTAATGGCAAATACCAGCAACAACGTAGGAATGCTCCAGATAATGTTGATAAACCACATGATGAGGTCGTCGGTTTTGCCGCCAAAATAACCAGCCATGGAGCCAAGCAATAAACCGATGGTAAGGCTGATGATAACGGTGATTAATCCAACGGCCAAACTAACCCGCACACCAACAATTAACCTGCTTAGCAGATCGCGTCCAAATTTGTCGGTGCCCAGGTAAAACGTTTTGCTGATGATTGCATTTTTGCCAACCATTGCCAATGCAAAAGCCTGCCGCTCGGTAATGCCTTCATCAATATATTTCTGTACAATAAGGCTGTCGCCGGTTTGGATAAATGCGGTAATAGGTATCAACTGGTTAGCCTCGGGTTGACCATTAATTAACCCGTCAAAAAAAGAGACTGGTGCGGGCTGCACAGCCGTCGGCACCTTTACAAATTGCATTGAAAAGCCCGGCCTCGACCCGCCAATTTCCAACGTCATCCGGTTGGCGTTGGTGGTACCATCCGGCGCAATAAAATAAGCAAAAACTGCTAACAGAAACGATAGCCCAATAATAACCAGCCCAAACACGGCGCCCCAGTTCTTTTTAAGTCGCTTCCAAAACGCCTGGCTGTATGATGATGAATTGTTCAAATACGCCCGAATGTAAGTCGAAAATTTATTGCGGAATAATAGTATTGCTTTATGAGAAAAGAAGAAAGAAACTTAAGGTATTATTGAATGGTTGGTGAAAATACCTGTTAGCAATAATTTAAATAAAATGCATTCCTCAGCGATTACTATTGCCCAATGCAGGTTTCAGGTTAACTTTTTAGTTTTAACGTCTCACGTTACCCTTTTACTTAGGCTCCGCTCAGCCAACGTGGATCCTACGTTTTTTTACTTTTTACTTTTTACTTTACCCGTTTCCCTCTTACTTTTACTCCCCTCAGCAAACGTGGATGTCACGTTTTTTTAATTTTTAATTTTTAATTTTTACTTTACCCGTTTCCTCCTGTCTTCGGCTACGCTAAGCCAACCTCGATGTCACGGTTTTTACTTTTTACTTTACCCGTTTCCCTCTTACTTTTACTCCCCTCAGCAAACGTGGATGTCACGTTTTTTTAATTTTTAATTTTTAATTTTTACTTTACCCGTTTCCCCCTGTTTTCGGCTACGCTAAGCCAACCTGGATGTCACGGTTTTTACTTTTTACTTTTTACTTTTTACTTTTTACTTTCTACCTTTTAATTCTCTTCACCTCACCTTCCTTCCCTTCCATTGATAGCTTCCAAACTTACCTAGCCAACCCGAAACGACGGTATACAAAATATGCACCGGCTGCATAGCGCCAAACCATGCAAGTAGTTTTTCATTTCCATAAAAGGTGGCCACTGGTAGCATAAAGCGCATTTCAATCATTATCTTACCCAGTATCAACAATATCCACGAAATAAAAAGCGTATGTTTCCAACAACCGGCCATCAATAAAACTACCAGGGCCACATTGGTGGCGTACACCATCGCCAATACCCGAAAAATGCGTTTATCATCGTAGGTAGTGGCTTTGCTGGCCCAGCGGATGCGTTGGTTAATAAAGCTGCTCCAGTTGGGCATTGGGGTGGTTTGTACAATGGCCTTTTTGGCCAACAGGTAGTGAACGCCTTGTGGCTGTTGCCGGTAAATTTTATGCATCAGCAGCATATCGTCGCCACTGGCAATATTGTCTATGTCGGTAAAGCCACCAGCCTCCATAAAAGCAGCTTTGCTATAAGCCAGGTTGGCGCCATTGCACATGCTGTGAAATCCCCGGCTTACGGAGGCTGCAGTGATGCCCTGCAGGCTTAAAAAATCGAGGCATTGAAAAATGGATAAAAATGACTTGTCGCTTATGAATTGTACAGGCGCCGCTATGAATACCGGCTGGTGTTGAGTTATGTAGGAGGCGTAGGTAGAAAGCCATTGATCCGATACGAGGCAATCAGCATCAGTTGCTACAATCCAGTTGCCGGAGGCGCGGCCAATGGCCAGTTCAATGGCTTTCTTTTTATAGCTGTTTAGTTGTTCCCCTTTTAGTAAGTCTTCCAGTTGTAGCAGCTTCAGGTTGCCGTGTTGTTGCTTTAGCTTGTTAACTTCGGCGGCGGTAGCATCGGTACTATGATCGTTGATTACTATAACCTCAAATAAATTTTGGGGATACTGCTGTTGTAAAATTGAAGGCAGACATTTGCGAATGTTAGCAGCTTCGTTGCGGGCTGGAATGATGACTGTAAACCGGGTTGTCGGTGCATTGTTATCATCAGGTTGATAAGGTTTTATTTGTAAAAACCAGGTGCGGTATCGCTCAATTAACCAGGCATAACCACCCAGCAACAACGCTGTTACAATAACCAATATTTGCCACCACATAGGCAGCAAAGAAAACAACTATTGGTGAAAGCAGGTTAAATGCATAACAGGTTGTTTTGGTTTTAGGCGTTGTAACAGGTTAAAAGTTTTTTTGACCAATTTTATTTATTTGATACTAATGACATTAACAAACCAAATTGTTGGATTTACCAATTATAGAATTTGATTTCCGCATGAGCGGTTGTTGATACCATCCGTGGGTTTTAAGGCATGCGGGGCCGCAATATCGTAGCCGCGGGTGCAGCCCGCGTAAACTATGTTGGAATTATTTCCAAGCCCTTTAAGGGCGAAATATTCCCTTGTCGGTTAAGAGCTTCTTTTAAAACATATAGCCGTAGAAAACAGGTTAGTAACAATTTAGTATGATTGTAGGGGGCAAAAGATGCAACAGACTATAATGGAGGGGATTTTGCCCCTTTAGGCCTTTTTTTAAGGGTTCGGGCCATCATTCCTGTGGGCTGCACCCACGGCTGTGAGATCTCAGCCTTTCAGGCCTTTTTTTAAGGGTTCGGGCCATCATTCCTGTGGGCTGCACCCACGGCTGTGAGAGCTCAGCCTTTCAGGCCTTACATTTTAGCCACCTCAACAATTAAAAAATTCGACTATTTGTTACATAGCAACACCCAATTAAAAAATTAAACGCAGAAAAATCCGAGGGGTTTAACGCACGTTTTTAAAAGTGCGAAAAAAGGAATTTTAGCAATGGATGCAGCTTCTGTTTACCAGTTAATACGGTAATACCCAAATGCATGAATTTATGCTACAGATAGTACTGCGGTAAGGCTAAAGTTATGCAGAGTGGGCCTAAGCAACTTTTTTGACATTAATAATAGATTTCGATAGTATGGCAAAATATATAAATAAGCGGGAATGGTACGACACACAGAATGGCAATCGGGTATTTCCAGCTGGTCGTAAAAACCAATAAATTTACATTCTATAAAAAATATGCTCGAAATCCACGAAAGAAAAATTAATGAATATCCGTTATTTGGTACCCTCAGTGCTGAATATAAAATCGTGATAATTATGGCAAAATAAAATTACTAATGGTGTAGGAGTATTACGCCCGTCCGACCGCCAGCCCGACGAAATCATTTTGGCGGGGCGGTAGCCGGGCGGGCAAAAACTAGTGAAAACACCTAAGAAGCCCGATTACAAAATATCAGAACCTGGTTGCGGATAATCCTTAAAAAATCCTGTAGTTCGCATTGACCATTTGCCTGATAAGTTGGATTATGTAGTGCTGTTTCTAAAAAAGCTTAATAAAGCAAATAAGCAGCTTTTAAACATTATGTTTTCCTAAACTTCCCAACAAGAAACAAAGCCGCTTGTGTGCAGTTTGGCAAAGGCTCCTACACACATTTCCACACCGCATCTACAAACCAGCTTTTTTTATCGAAAAAGTTTTTAACGGGTTCAAACCCATTATTGGTGGCCAACTGGTTGGTTTGTGCAAGCGTGTATTTTTGCGATACTTCCATAAATATTGCTTCGTAAGGCGCAAAATGAAAATGATGATCGGCCACTTCTACCTGCTGCTCTTTTGCACTAACCAGGTAGCTTTTACACGTGCCCGTTTCGGGGTTGTACACAGCAAAATGACTAAAGTTATTTAATTGAAAGTTGCCGCTTAACTCGCGGTTAATGCGGGTAAGTAGGTTTAGGTTAAACTGGCTGGTGTAGCCTGCTTTATCGTTGTATGCATCTAAAATTACCTGTGGTTCTTTAGTTAGGTCAAAGCCTATCATTACCATATCGCCGGGGTTAAGGTGGCTGCGCAGTTCGCTACAAAAGGCATTGCTGTGCTCAAGGGTAACATTGCCAATATTGGCGCCTAAAAATAATACCACTTTTGGGTGGTCGCTTAGTTTGCGGGCTTTATTTAGCATGGAAAAATATTCGCCGTTAAGGCCTTGAATTTTTAGCGAGGGTATTTTTGTGGGCAGGTGGTTTTGTAAAAGCGTAATTACGTTCTTCGAAATATCTACCGGGTAGTAGGTAAAGTTTACCTGGTTATTGACCAGTTGCTGTAAAAGGAAAATGGATTTAGTAGCATCGCCGGCACCCAATTCTACCAAATCAAAGGCCTCGTAGCCGTTGGTAACGCAATAAGCAAGCTCGCTGGTTTGCTGCGTAAAAATTTCCATTTCGCAATTGGTAAGGTAATACTCGGGGCAGTGCATTATTTGCATGAACAGGGCATCGCCTTTGGCATCGTAAAAATATTTGGACTCCAAATATTTTTTGGGAAATGATAACCCTTTAACTACGTCGGTTAAAAATTGTGACATACAATGTTTATTTGGCAAGCCGTATTCCAGTATACTGCCAGCGCAGGTATGGATGAAAAAAGTTTCGATAAGTAGGGCGGCTATGGCCGGGAGATGTTATTTGCGACCCGCCACGTAACACCTTTTGGTTAACCATAAATTTGCCGTTGTATTCGCCTATGGCGCCCGGTGCTTTGGTAAAACCAGGGTAGGGCAGGTAGGCGCTTTCTGTCCACTCCCAGCGCAGCCCCCAGTCAAATTGGGATGCAGCAATTTCCCACTCAAACTCAGTAGGCAGCCGCATACCTTTCCAGGTGGCGTAAGCCGCCGCTTCGTAAAAACTTACATGGTTAAGCACATCATTTTCGGCCATTGGCTGTAAGCCGTTAAAAGTGTAACAATACCATTGGTTGCTTATGAGGTGCCAGTACATGGGTGCCTGCACCTTATTTTGGTTCACCCAGTCCCAGCCCTCGGCATGCCAGTACCGAAAGTTGATATAACCACCATCGTTTATAAATTGGAGGTACTCGCTATTGGTAACCAACTGGTCCAAAATTTCAAAACCGTTGAGGTACACTTTGTGAACAGCCAACTCGTTATCAAAGCAAAAATCGTTGCCTTTGTAGCCTATTTCATACACACCCTCGGGTATGGTAAGCATGTTAGCCTGTACCGCGTTATCACGGCTTGGCGCGGTTATATCACTATATGCGGGAAACAGCGGATTGTTGCCCAGTATAAACTTAATGTCCGTGTACAATAATTCCTGGTGTTGTTCCTCATGGTTGAGGCCCAGCATGATTAGTTCATTTAGCGCTTCGTCATAATTTACGTCCAAAAATGCTTCCATGGCTTCATCTACAAAAGCTCTGTAGGCATACACATCGTCTACCGTTGGGCGGCTGAGGTTGCCACGGTTAGTGCGTATCACTCTTGCACCTACCGTTTCGTAATAACTATTAAAAACAAAGTTGTAGTCGGCGTTAAATACCTCGTACCCTTTTACATGCTGCTTTAAAATAAAGGTTTCAAAAAACCAGGTGGTGTGGCCAATGTGCCATTTGGGCGGACTAACATCTGCCACAGGTTGTACCACGTAATCTTCCTTTTCCAACGGCTTGCAAATGCTTTCGGTTCGATTGCGTACTGCTTTATAACGCTTTAGCAACGGGTTAGTAATGGGGACTATATCGGCTATTTGTACTGTTTTTATATCGGCTGTTTCAATCATAATTGGGTATTGTTTATGTAAGGCTGTATAAAGGGTTTCAGTATAGCATTTAATTGAAACCACGCCATAGCTTTTGTTTGCAATTTGCCATCTTATTACTACAGTCCTTTTGTTAGTGGCAGGAGGCAAAATCACAGAACAGTTTTTTAGCAGGCTATTGAATTTTATTCAGCTACACTATTGCCCGTCCGATTGGCGTCTTTACCCGGGTAACCCTATCCCAACGATGCCTTCAGCCGGGCGGATGTCACTCACTTCTAGCGACATTATTCATCCTAAAAAAAACTACTTCTACTATTACTTATCCTTTGTATCTATATACATTTTCAAGTCCGAAATAGTTTTAATTCCTCTTTCATCCGCCTGCTTTTTGCGCATCATTAAGGCATAGGCATTATTAAAGCCGATGGGCTGCAACCAGTCTAACGCATACTGGATGCTAAACTCTTTTTTTACATACCTGTACACCTTTTCGCGACTGTCCATGATGGTATCAAGTATTTTATCGCCGGGCTTTAAAATCACCAGCAAACCAGTACCGGTGTATTCCGGGTACAGGTCAATTTGGTTATTAGTTAGCGCATCAAAACAAATTTTGGTGCCACCTAAGCCGGTTTTAGTATCAACGTCCAAATCAGTATATCCTTTTAATAACATGCTGTACATCTGTAATAAAATGTATTGCTCTCCAAAAATTTTAGATCCCATTCGTATCACCGCTCTTTTACCACTTCGGGGCTGTTTGTAAAGGCCCGTTTCAACTAAAAAATCCTTTGCTACTTTACCGGGCGTTTGTTGTAAAATATCAACCCGGTAGTTCAGCTCCGTCATAATACTATCGTTAATATGGCCCGATAGCAAATTGAGGGTTTCGGCTACTTCGGGGTATTTTACTAAAATTTCGTGCCGTACCACCGGTGCCGCATAATAAGGAGGAAATATTTTTTTGTCATCACGCAACACTACCAGGTCAAACGCTTTTAATCGTCCGTCGGTACTGTATCCGCTTATTACATCCAGTTGTTGTTCGTAAGCGGCCTTATACATAACCGCATCACTAATAACCACGGTACGTATGTTTAGTTTATACTTGTTTTTTAAGCCAAGATATCCATCGCTGCGCCCCATAAATTCAGGCGTAAAGCCGGCCAGCATACGGCTGCCCAGCGCAGGGGGCAGCAGGTAAAACATTGAAAGCAGCACCATTACTACGGGCAGCAATACCAGCTTACTTTTTAAACGGCCTATGTTAATTTTTTGCACCCGCGAAAGCAAAAAGTCAAACACTATTGCAAGGGCTGCAGCGGGTAGTGCCCCTGCCAAAATCATGTTGGTGTTATTTAAGGCGATACCGCCAAAAATAAACTCGCCCAAACCGCCGGCAGCTATGTATGCTGCCAGTGTTGCCACGCCCACGTTAATAACGGTGGCGGTACGTATGCCCGCCAGTATTACCGGCATGGCCAATGGCAGTTCTACCCTTAGTAATATTTGTGAGGGGCTCATGCCCATGCCTTTAGCCGCATCGGTTACCGAAGGGTTTACACCTGTAATGCCCGTGTAGGTATTGCGTATAATGGGTAAAAAAGCGTACAACATAAGGGCTACAATGGCCGGTTTGGCACCAATGCCTAACAGGGGTATCATAAACCCAAGTAAGGCAATACTGGGTATAGTTTGTAAAATGCCTGCAAAGCCAAGCACAAAGCCGCTTAATTGTTGTTTGCGTGCTATCAATATACCCAGCGGTAAGCATGTTACTACCGACAGCAGCAGCGATATAAAGGTTAGCCCAATATGCGTAGTGGTTTGCTCAAACAGTTTGCCCGATTGCTGGTACATAAACTGCCACAGGCTTTGCGTTTCATTCATGACTTGCCTTGTTTTTGTACTGCGTAAAGGCGTTGAGTATTGCGGGTAGGTCTATTTGCCTGTTGATGTCGCTACCATGGATGCTTGCCATTAAAGTGGTTGGCTGGTTGGGTGCTGACAATTTTTCCATTAGGTTGAATAGCGAGGTTTTGGCCTCCATGGTTTCGGCAGGGATTGGGTCAACGTGTATTGGTAACTGGTTCCATATATCGGCCAATGTAAGCGATTGAAGTTCCAGTAAAAACCGTTGTTCGTTAAAAAAGGTTTGCACAAATTTATTGGCGGGTCTAAATAGAAGATGGGAGGGTTTGCCCTGCTGTACAATCTTTCCCTTGTCCATAAGGCAAATCTCATCGCCCAGCTCAAAAGCTTCCTGTACATCGTGGGTAACCATTAAAATGGTTTTACGTTTCAACTCATCCAAATGTTTAAACTCGCGGCGGATACCTGACCGCGTAACAGGATCCAATGCCCCAAACGGTTCATCCATTAATAGCACCGGCGGGTCGGCCGCCAGCGCCCGGGCAAGCCCCACCCGTTGCTGCTGACCACCACTTAACTGGTGCGGAAATAACGGGCCGTATTTGGCTGGGTCAAGCTGTAGTTTTGCTAACAGGGCATGGGTACGTTCAGTAATTTTTTGTGGCAACCACCCCAGCAGTTTGGGTACAATACCCACATTTTGGGCAATGGTATAGTGCGGAAAAAGACCGGTGTGCTGCAGCACATATCCAATACTACGGCGCAGCGTTTCGGGCTGTTGCTGCATAATGTTTTGGCCGTTAACCGATATGGTTCCCGCCGAGCAGTCAATTAGCCGGTTAACCATACGAAGCGTAGTAGTTTTGCCGCAGCCGCTGGTGCCCAGCAATACAACGGTTTGGCCCTCGTTTACGGTCAACGATATATTGTCCACTGCTTTGGTTTGCCCGTACAGTTTGCTTACTTGCTCCAGTGCTATCATTGCTTTAGCTATAAGTTTTAGCTAAGATAAAGGTTAGCAAAGGTTGGGCGAAATTGGCGCACTCAGGATATGTGTTGCCCTTTGGCAATTGCATGTAATAATTTAATAGGAAGCATGACAAATTTTTGGCTGTTTGGCTAACCTTACTTATTAATAGCCATAAATAAATTGTTTAGCGATTCTGCATACAATGGGTGGGCAAAAATGGCTTCTTTAATATCGGTGTAAGGAAGTTTGCCCATCATGGCTACCTGTAATACGGTCATTGTTTCGCCCCCTTCTTCGCCAATGATAGCGGCGCCTAAAATTTGGTTATCGTCTGCATTTACCACTGCCTTCATAATGCCCCGCGTTTCGCCGGTTTCTATGGCGCGGGCTACTTTGTCCATGCTTAACACAGCCGTTTTTATATTAAACCCTTTTTTGATGGCTTCGTCTTCACTTAGGCCTATTCTGCCCAGTTGAGGGTCGGTAAACATGCAGTAGGGTACAGGCCGGCCCTCAATAATAAGGCTGGCATGTTCAAAAAGATTTTTGTAAATAATTAAATGGTCGTTATAAGCTATGTGGGTAAAGGCGGGTCCGTCCTTTACATCGCCAAAAGCGTAAATGCCTTCAGCAGAAGTTTCAAGTTTGTTGTTAACATTTATAAATCCTTTTTCGTTGGTGTCAACGCCGGTTTTTTGTAGCTGAAGCCGGGCAGTTTGCGGTACACGGCCAGCGGCTACCAACACGTGGCTACAGGTTATTTGCTGTTGTTGGCCTTTTACTATTAAAGTTGCCTTAATGTTTTTGCCTTCCATTTTAAAATTATCAGCACTTGAATCGGTGTTAACCGTTATTCCTTCGTCCATTAAAATGCCACAGATACAATCTGCGATATCCCTGTCTTCGTGTGGTAACAGGTGGTCACTTGTTTCTACAATGGTAACCTTGCTGCCAAAGCGGCTAAACATTTGCCCAAACTCAAGCCCAATGTAACCTCCGCCCAATACAAGCAGGTGTTCGGGTATTTGGGTTAGTTGTAAAATGGTGGTGTTGGTGACAAAGCGAATGTCGTCTAACCCATTTATCGGTGGAATTTGTGCTGTTGTGCCTGTATTGATAAATACTTTATCAGCACTAAGCTCAAGGGTGCCGCCTTTGTTAAGAGATACAATCAATTGCTTTGGCCCTGTAAAAACGGCCTCGCCCATAATTAATTCAAGGCCGTCGGTTTTCTCCAACCCTTTTTCTGAGCCGTCACGAAACATATTTACAATTTCATTTTTTCGTTGTACGATGGCGGGCAGATCCACCGTTACCTCGCCAGTATGAACCCCCAACGCTTTGCTGTTTCGTGCCGTATGGGCCGTGCGTGCCGATGCCACCATGGTTTTAGTTGGGGTACATCCATCGTTAATACAAGTGCCGCCTATAAATCTTTTTTCAATGAGTGCAGTTTTTAACCCTTGTTGGGCCAGTTTTTTACTAAGCGGGGTGCCGCCTTGTCCTGAGCCTATTACGATTGCATCATAGTGTGTCATATTGTTTGTTGTTTTTGGGCCGATTAGGTAGCCCGTTAATAAACAGGTATTGAAATATATTGATTATTAGTAACGGTAAATAATGTAATAGATGATTACGACAGGAAACAAAACCATACCATGGGCAGGTGAGGGGAGTGATTATATAATCATTTTAGACAACACAGGCGAGGGAAGAGAATATATTGGTTTTTAGGACAGTTGGTTTGGTAAGGGTAAGATGTTAACCAACCCCCTGTCGGGGTTGGAATGCAGGGGTGGGGGCCTGTCCATGGGTTGCACCCATGGCCATTGTTCGGAAACCCCTGTCGGGGTTGGAATGCAAGGGAGGGCCTTGTCCATGGGTTGCACCCATGGTTATTTTTAGGAAACCCCTGTGGGGGTTGGAATGCAAGCGAGGGGGCCTATCCATGGGTTGCACCCATAATTATTTTTAGTTAACCCCTGTCGGGGTTGGAATGCAACGGAAGGTCGCTGTCCATGGGTTGCACCTATAACTATTTTTAGGTAACCCCTGCCGGGGTTGGAATGCAAGGGAGGGCCTTGTCTATGGGTTGCACCCATGGTTATTGTTAGGTAACCCCTGTCGGGGTTGTGTGATATATAGGCTTTTGCCGAAACCATGGGTTGCGTAGAAGTAGAATTTTTAGGTAACCCCTGTCGGGGTTGGAATGCAAGGAATGGGGCCTATCCATGGGTTGCA
>Ga0105047_10001565_pt1 | contig 41057 bp, 41 predicted proteins | sample MAT04_FD_78384 | JGI IMG/M metagenome (GOLD analysis project Ga0105047, IMG submission 78384) | Freshwater microbial communities from Lake Fryxell liftoff mats and glacier meltwater in Antarctica - MAT-04 (megahit assembly) | ecosystem: Environmental > Aquatic > Freshwater > Ice > Liftoff...
AGCCGCGCACGGGGAAATCCGCTACGGGCTACGCCCTTCGCTCCTTTCCCCGTGCAGATCCTGCAAGCAAAAACCAGAGCCAGAGAAGGAAGTCAAAAACCAAGCATTGAGTACACTTATCCACAGTTGCCGATTCAAACGGCAGCTACCCGTCCTGGGTCAATATTGGATCGGCAGGGTGGGTCAAATTTCAATCGGCGCGGACAGTTCAAGAGCCCGAGCGCGGCTTCGGCCACAGTCCTGGGACGAACTGACAACGGGCGTAACACGTGGCGTATGAAGGGCACGTCAATTACGTATGGTGCCTGGCAGGAGAACCTGCCGTCAGGAACGCCGACCACGGGACAAGCCGAAACTGAGGCATCGCAGTGAACATGAACTTGCAGGGGGCTGCTGCGCGCCACTTCAATGAGGTCGTCACCAATCCAGGGTTGCAGCATCCCTTATCTGTGAACTTCTTTCGGAGGGCTTTCGCCCCGATGCCTTCTGGGGTCTTGGTTCGACCAGACAAGAGTGTCGCGCCCAGTTCGACCGAGTCGGCAATCGCTTTGTTCGAACGGATGAGAAGCGAGGCTTCTTTGCCCAGGCGCATTAGCCGCGCAAGGGGCAAACGCTAGTGGAAGACTTGCAATTGCTGGATTTCCAGTCTGGTGCATCACGGCAAGACGCGCCGGAGGCGGCTGGCGGCCTGACGCGACGACATTGCGCTAAACAATGAGCTACTACGACCCGACGTTTGCTCGTTTGGTGGAGGGCGGCACCTCTGTGGCTGTCGCAGTAACGCAGGTTGCGGAGGCGTATCTGGATGGCAAGCCTCCGTCGCGCGGCAAACAGAAGATCACTCGGAGGGAGCGCGACAGCGAATTCTGGATGTGCCGAGCGGTCGATGCGTGTTCACCGGAGATCTGGCGCTCAGACGAAATGGTGCTGGCGTTGGCGAGGTACGTGAGTCAAGAGCCAGTTGCGATTTCGGGTTTGGTAGATCGCGTCGCGCGTGAGGCACCTGATGCTTTGATTCGCGCGGTTCGGTATTCCGGACTTGTGCTTGACCAGCGTTCTTCCCGCCGAGCGGAGCTGTCGGAATCGGCGGCGACAAGTTCAGAGATTTCCGAGCTGTGCGCGATGCTTGAGATCTTCGAGCACGCCCACCGTGACCGTGTCGAATACGTGGCGAGTTGCAAGGACCCGCTGGTCGCGCTCTCCCCGTTCGAAATGCTGATCTATGCCAGCCTGCACGCCTTTGAGACCTGGGTGCCACGAGATCTTGCTGGAACCGAGGTGCCGGCGGACGAAGACGCGGCCACGCACACGGCATGGGACGCAGTCAACGACCTGCTCCTCTGGAAGTTGTCGACGGCGCCGGAGTCCTCGCTCCGGCTTGCCGAGTCTGAGATCGGTATGTCCTTGAGGGTGCACCTGGCGCCCTTCATATTCCCATCTGCGCTCGGTGCGCCACCAAGGCACGAATTGCGCGCGGCTTTTCAGGAACTGCTAGCTGCGCAGATCGAACTCAACAGTTTCCTGTCGCGGTCGGCGGATGCGTTCAGCTACGACGACGGTATTCGGTTTGAAATGGACGGGCAAGCACTGAAGATCGTTCAAGTGAATCCGGCTATCCGCGACGCATGGGCTCGCGACAATGACAAGCTGGCTCGACTGCATGGGTACTGGTTCTACCGAGCGCTCGAAGAGTTTGAGCGTTCAGATCTGGCACGCAAGACGATTGGCGCGCCAGAGAATCACGAGGCGAACCGCCTTGCCTGCATTCGAGCGCTTCGTACACACCTGCGTTTGACTGAGGTCTACGGCGCGGGCGACAAGGTCACTGCTGAAACCGGGGAGCAGGTCGATCTCTTTCAGGCTCTCCTGTCCCTGGAACTGATGTCGGCGTTCTTCGCCGGTCACTTCCTGGCGCCGTTCGCAGAGCACCTGGAGGACACAGGAAGCGTTCTTGATGCGTTGAGTAGGCTGGCCATGGAAGGGCTTCAGGACGGTCTCCAATCTCGATTTCCACTGACTTGGTCCGACCGCTCGACGAAAGTGGAGAAGATCAAGGGGTGGACCGTCAGCGCGGAGCATCCAGGCGGTAGCGCGCGTATCGCCTCAGCCGTCTTGGACTTCTGGACCAGCGATTGGGCAGCAATGGCTGCGAGGCTGAGGCAGGGTGAGCCGGGCCTCGCTCCGGAACTTTTCGAGAGACCGATTCTGAAGATGGGGCAGATGCTGCTGCAGCTGCCTTGGATCGTGGCGGTTCAAAACAACAGCACCGCAGCGATCAACAACCTTCGACGGCTAGGTGCGCGACGCAATGAAGCTGCATCAGAAACCAGAAGGGTTGAGCAGAACCTTGGGTATCTGTTTGAATACAGGGGCTACACAGTACTTGCCAACTGGCATCCGCCTGTTGGCGATTTCGGCGACGCAGGTGAGATCGATCTGATCTGCGCCCGCGAGGGAACCGTTCTCGTCCTTGAGGTGAAGTCCACCTACCTTCGCAGGTCGCAGCGAGATGCACTCCTGCATGCGACGACGACTCTGAGAAAGGCGGGACTTCAACTTCGCCGCAAGGTGCAGGCCGTCCAGCGTGCGTTGTCGGTTGCCCCTGAATTTGCAGCAAAGCTCGGGGGCGACCTGAGCCACACGACACCGTCGGTCCAAGGTTGGATCGTTGACACCTCCATCGAATCTGATCACCAGCGATTCAGCGGCTTCCTGAAGGTGTCGCTCGAAGAAGTGTTGATCGCACTCCGGGATGAACGACACCTGCTGGATGACCCTCAGATACGTGTATCCAGCATGTGGACCGAAGCTGACACGACCTTGGCCTCATCGGCAGTATTCAAAGAGACGCTGTATCCAGCGGGTTTCAGCGCCGCGCGGTTCCATGAGGTCATCGAGAATGAAATGGTCTGGGGAAAGATGGCTGATGCCGGCCCGTAGGGAGACAAGAGAAGATGGCTCGAAGACAGAAGACAAGTCCGGCGGAAGACCTGATGGCTCTGGTTGCAATGCTGCCGTGGTGGGTTGGCGGCGCGTTGGCCGTCGTGTTCTACGTGGGCCTGCATCAGGTGTCTGGCCAGCCGGTAGCAGCTGCGGTGCAGCCGGGCCAGATGGGCGCCATGGTGACCCAGACCCTGTGGAGGACGCTGGCGAGCTTAGGCCAGTACATCCTGCCATTGATCTGCCTGGCAGGAGCAGGCGTCTCGGCTTGGAAGCGGCGCGAGCGAAGGGCTCTGGTAGCCAACGTCGTCCAGAGCGACGCAGCGGACGTATTGGACGGGATGAGCTGGCAGCAGTTCGAGCGGCTGGTCGGGGACGCTTTTCGGCTACAGGGCTACACCGTTGCGGAGACCGGTGGTGGTGGCGCGGATGGCGGCGTGGATCTCATCCTGTCGAAGAGCGGCGAGAAATTCCTGGTTCAGTGCAAGCAGTGGAAGGCATTCAAGGTTGGCGTCGATGTGGTACGGGAGTTGTACGGCGTGATGGCCGCCAAGGGTTCGGCGGGCGGCTTCGTAGTGACTTCGGGCCGCTTTACGGAGGAGGCTTCGAAATTCGCGAGCGGCAGAAACATCGCGCTCATTGACGGCTCGGAGCTTCAGAAGCTTATCCGGCAGGTCGGACGAGCGGACGCGCCAGACCGCTTGCCCCAGTCATCGATGCGGCCTCCCAACGTGAGCGACGCCAGGACTTCCGATCCGATCTGTCCGATCTGCTCGAAGTCAATGGCACGGCGGGTTGCCAAGCGTGGTGCGAACGCGGGACGAGAGTTTTGGGGCTGTACAGGATATCCAGCCTGCAAGGGCACTCGCCCGATAAACTAGGGCCTCGGCTAATGGATTCACTGCTCCGCAATCTTGCGCTTTGATCGCCGCGCGGGCTGCATGATTTAAGCACAAGGGATCGAACCGCCGACACGGAACGAAATGGCGGTACTTTTAACGGTACTTTTTATACAGCACTGTATAAAACATTGACATTTAATAATGCCGCTAGACCATCTTTCGATCCCCGCCAGCGACCCCATCCCGATATCCGGTGTCTCCACCACCTGCCATCCATCCCCCGAGCGCAGGTCGGTTGTTCGCGAACCCTCGCCTTGAACCACAGCTGCGCGCGACACCCCGTATGCGTGCGGTACGTCACAGCCCCAGCACCGCCTTGCCGCGCCGCAGATTCTGGATCCGGTCGTCAAGTCCGTTGTACCCGCCATTGATGCGTTTCGTGACGGCCTTGACGTCGTCTCGCTCTGCTAGTTTGTCCAGGCCACGATCTTTCCAGAACCAGCATGACACATCGACAGCGATCGTCGGGTCAGTGGATAGCAGCGTCGGGTCTGCCACATAGTCGACGCCGGTAAATTGGCTGTACGCCGTGTAGTTGGCGCGGCCGGTGAGCTGGATCAGGCCACGCCCCTTGAAGCGCCGGCCATCACCCGAGCGCGTATTGCCCAGGTCCTTGCGGCCTTCGTAGGCTGTGCCGCTGGCGAGTTCTTCGGTGTACAGGAAAGACATCGACTCATGGCCGAGTTGCGCAATGAAATGCGCCATCTGCAGGGGGGAGGTGATGCCGTACCGGATCATGCCGGCCTTGAGCGGCTCGAAGTAGCACTGGATCCTGCTACCGGCTGCCAACGGCAGCACGATGGCCAGCTTTTCCTTCGACGGGCCGGGTGACAGACCGGCCAGCAGCGCTGCGACGGTGGCATCTCCCGGTGCGATCACGGCATCGGATTCAGGCAACCGCATGACGGCGATCTCGAACGATTCGATCGCCTTGAGCGTGTGGGGACCGATGCGCCCGTCAGGTTCAAGCAGTTTCGGTCGGGGCGCAGGAAACCGGCTGCGATTGAGATTGAGCAAGGTCTGAATCGCCGCAACATCTGCCAGATCATTGCGCGCGCCGCGCCCCACTGAGCTTGTGATGCACATCTTGGTTCTCCTTGAGTGTGAACAGAACACCGGGTCGGCAAAGGGTATGTGCCGACATCAGGAGTGTCAACCGGAAGGGCCGGGCAGCGCGCCTGGATCCGATCGAGGCCTTGCGCCACGCAGGACCCGCCGTGCGCGTTCGCGCGCTGCGCCTGTTTACTGACAGGCCGACAAGCACCGGTAGCGCCAATGGCCGCACAATGGGCACATCACTCCAGGAGCAGACAATGAAAATTCAAGTCAATACCGATGCCCATATTGCAGGGCATGCAGCGCGTGTCGAAGGTGTCACCCGCGCGGTGGAACACGCGCTGGCGCGTTTTGCCGAAGCCATCACCCGCGTCGAGGTGCACCTGAGCGACGAAAACAGCGGCAAGAGCGGCAAGAATGACCAGCGCTGCGTGCTGGAGGCACGGTTGCAGGGTCGCTCGCCGGTCGCGGTGACGGAACATGCCGACAGCCAGGGTCAGGCGCTCCATGGCGCCACCGACAAGATGGTGCGCCTGCTCGAGCACACGCTGGGGCGGGCCCACGATCACCGGGCGCATACGCCCGACCTGCCCGCGGATGGAGTAGAACCGGTACAGCACTAAGGCCAAGACCGATCTAGCCGTGAGCTTCGGTGACGCGACCCAGTATTAGGTTCCAGTCGGATGTGACTTCGTTGAAACCGGTCCCGCTTGACGCCAGTCGAGGAGTCTTGCTGTGGACGTTCGCGGCTGTGCGGTGTCGGACACATATGTGCGCTAACGCACAGACCCATTGGCCTCCTGGACTAGAATCAATTCTGCGTTGCGCCGTTGCCAGAAAGGGAATGCTGATCGGCGTGCTATTTGAAGGTGCATCACGTGAAGTCCAAAGTAGGTTCCGGCGTAGACGGTGCCAAGGTCAATCGACTTCTGGCGGCATTGCCGATTGCGGATTGGTCGCGCTGGGAGGCAGAACTCGAACTCGTCAACCTTCCCCTGGGCCATGTGTTGTACGAGCCGGGCGACAAGATCGATTACATGACATTTCCAACCACGGCGATCGTCTCGATGCTGTACGTGATGGAAAACGGTGCGTCGGCCGAAATTGCCGTTGTCGGGCATGAAGGCCTGGTCGGCATTTCCATCTTCATGGGCGGAGATTCCACGCCCAGTCGCGCGGTGGTCCAGAGCGCGGGCAAGGGCTACCGGTTGCCGGCGCAGTTCGTCAAGGCGGAGTTCAATCGCTCGCACGCGGTCATGCACCGGCTGCTGCGCTTCACGCAGGCCTTGATCACGCAGATGGCGCAAACCGCGGTATGCAACCGCCACCATTCGATCGACAAGCAGTTGTGCCGCTGGCTGCTGCTGAGCCTGGACCGGCTCGACGGACGCGAACTGGTGATGACGCAGGAATTGATCGCCAATATGCTGGGCGTGCGGCGCGAAGGCGTGACCGAAGGCGCGACACGGCTGCAGGACGCTGGCCTGATCCGGTACAGCCGTGGAAAGATTACGATCCTGGATCGCGCGGGGCTGGAAGCGCGCACCTGCGAGTGTTATGCGGTCGTAAAGAACGAATACGATCGCCTGCTGGAGCGTAAGTCGTTCAGCGCAACGCGCCAGCCGCAAAAGGGCGATCAAGACGTCGCAACGGCGACAACGTAGGACGACGCTCACACGCGTATCCGCCCTACGCCGCTGGCACCACCTCACAAGGCGCCGCATCATCGGGACTCGAACTTTGTTGTGAGAGTCCCATGCCTGCACGTCCTCTTCCCCATTTCTCCGATCCACGAACCAACTGCGTGCTGCGCGCCATACCGGCTCCTGATTGGAGTCGCTGGTCGGCGTATCTGGAGCCGGTCCATTTGTCGATTGGCCAGGTATTGGCCGAGGCCGGTCGCGTGCCCGGCTATGTGGTTTTCCCCACGACCGCGGTCGTATCGCTGCTCTATGTGAGTGAAGACGGCGCGAGCACTGAACTGGCGGTGATCGGTCTTGAAGGAATGGTCGGAATCTCGCTGCTCATGGGTGGCAACGCGATGCCGTATCAGGCGGTGGTGCAAAGCGCGGGCCTGGGCTTCCGGCTGCGCGCCCAGGTTGTCACCGACGACATAGCGAGGGGCGGTGCGTTATTCCAACTGATGCTGCGTTACGCCCAGACGCTGATGGATCAGGTCGCTCAGACCGCGGCCTGCAACCGCTATTACTCGATTGACCAGCTGTTGTGCCGGCGCCTCTTGCTGGCGCTGGACCGCATACCCTCGGGTGTGCTGATGATGACCCAGGAGTTGCTGGCCAATCTGCTCGGCGTGCGCCGCGAAGGCGTCACCGTGGCCGCACTCAAACTGCAGACCGCCGGCGCGATCCGCTATCGCCGCGGTCGCATCGACATACTGGATCGGGCCGAGTTGGCGATGCGCGTCAACAGTGCACCGCTCCCCGTTATCCCTACCAGGTTGGCACCTTACGCGCCAGGCTTGTCCATGGGAGCATGACGCCTGTTGGCATGACGATATTTGCGTGTATGTTGTGCAGCGAACATACATTTGCAGCATTGGCGCATAGACTGATCTATCGCGCGAAGGCTGTAGCACCATCAGGGTGATCGCCGGCGGAGTACCGGATCCTGCATCGGATCCGCCATAAACCGGGGATCACCTTGAGCGCGGCCGAAAACCACCTGATCGACTCGTTGCCACGCAAAGACAGGATGCGCCTGCTGGCCATCTGCGAGCCGGTAGAGCTGGTACTGGGCAAGATCGTCTTCCAGCCTGGCAAGCCGACACGACATGTCTACTTTCCCACGCACGGTTTCATCTCGCTTCTCGCATCCATTGACGGCATGCCCGGCGTAGAGGTCGGCCTGGCGGGTCGCGAGGGTATGGTCGGGTGGCAATTGGCGCTGGGAGTCATCAAGGTGCCGCTGCATGGCTTGGTGCAGGGTCCGGGGGCCGCATGGCGTATCGCGAGGCCTGCATTTCGCGCAGAACTCGCCAACAGCACCGCATTGCAGCAGGTGCTGCATCGCTATATCTATGTGCTGATGGCACAACTCGCCAGTTCCGCCACCTGTCTGCGGTTTCACAAGATCGGCCCTCGGCTGGCGCGCTGGCTGCTGATGAGCCATGACCGCGCCCAGGCGGACAGCTTTCACATGACCCAGGAATTCCTGGCTTATATGCTGGGGGTGCGCAGGGTCGGTGTGACGCAGGCCGCCAGCGCGCTGCAGCGCAGCGGCTGGATCGAATACCACCACGGCCGCATGACGATTGTCGACCGGGTGGGACTCGAAGCTGCGTCTTGTAGCTGTTACGACGCCGATTGCCAGAATTACCGCACGATGCTGGCGTGAGCTTTCTGGCGGAGTACAGCCGTAGCCGGAGCCTGCCCCAGGGGAAACATCGCAGTCCGTCCGTGGGATGCCGAACAGACGAGCCGCGGCCGCTGGGTCCTGATCGTGGCACGGAGACCCACGTGTCTCCTCACACGATGGATGTCAAATGCCGACACGGTCTGCTATGAATTCTTCTTCGGCATCCTTGAAACTGCCGGAAGGCAACGCCATGGAAACTCGCCAACCGCCGCTGCACTGCTCGGAATGGGGAAGGCTAGCACGCAGCGCTGCAGTTCGCCGCGCTTGCATATCCGGTATGCGTCTTTCAGTCCCGACGACGAAGGTACCCGGCCAGCGCTGCCAGGCCCAGCGCCAGAGCCCCTACCGCAGCTACCAAAATCACCGTTTTGACCGGTTCGTGGCGCATGTAGCGCAGCGTACCGTCGCGGGTGTCCAGCAGGACATGGCGCATCTGCCGGCCGCTGCTGCGTACGTGGTCCATCATATCCAGCGCGGCATTGCGACCCGAGTGGCCTGCATGCCCGCTTGTCTGCGCGATGGCGTGGCCGATCTGGGTGGCCTGATCGGAAAGGGTGCTTCGCATGTTCATGAAATTTTTCTCCTGTGGCTGTCGGTCAAATGTCTTGACACGGCGCCAGTATGGCCTGTGCCGCTGCGCCTGTGCAGGGGATACAACCCCGGCGTCATGTGGGACGTTTCCTACGGTGTCGGCAATCACGGTCGCGTGTAGCCAGTTCCAGCTGAAAAGGGTCCAAGGTGCGAACGCCGGAACCAACCTACCGACAGGTCAAGGGTATAGGGCACCGCGATAGCCTGCGTCGGGCATTGTTTTGGCGCCCTATTTGTCGGCTATCGCGCGGATGCTGGAAGGTCTGACTCCGGCATGACCACCGGCGCGAACGGTGAGGGCGTCGGCGTGATATTCGTGATGGTCTACAGCACCGGGGAGCCAGCAGTATCGTTCGATGACGGTGAACAATTGATCGAACAGGTCGTTCAGGAGTAAGGGCCAGGCGCCGATCGATCGGACAGATCCAGTTTGATCCGGCCTGTGGCCGCGCGTGTTCGTACCAGTCGTCGGCTGCCGGGCGATGGGTTTCAGACAGGTGCCGGCCCGGACGAAGACCTGGCCTCCACCGGCTGCCCCGTATCGCCGAGCAGTTTGGCCAGCAGCGCGATCTGCTGATGCTGCATGGCCAGCAATTCGGTCCATTGCTGCTGGCGCAGCTGGTCGAACTTCTCGTGCAGCAGCATGATCTCCAGTTCGGCCTTGAGGTTGACCTCGTAGTCGTGTTCTGCGTGCGCGCGGTCTTTTTCCGACTGGCGATTGTTAGACATGAGGATGATGGGCGCCTGGATCGCAGCCAGCATTGACAACACCAGGTTCAGCAGAATGTAGGGGTAGGGGTCGAATACCCCGGTCAGCCCGGTCAACGCCGCTGTGTTTATGCCGACCCAGGCCAGCAGCACCACCACAAACAGGCCGATGAAGGTCCAGGAGCCGCCGAAACGGGCAACCGCGTCGGCGGCGCGCTGCCCGACGCTGCCGCCAGCGGCGGTTCCCGGGTGCCGCGCAATGTGGGTACGGCTCGCGATGTGACGCGCCACGTTGCGGGTGTGCTCGTCCAGCTTGTCGTAGTCGGCGCCCAGCAGTTGGCGCGCTATCTCGCTCGGCTTCTTCATCATTTTTCCCCTGCAACGGTGGTGCCTGGCAAGCGTGAACGCAGCAATGCGCTGCCGACAAAGCCGCAACATGGTTCGCAGTTGGCCGGGTGACGGGTCAGCGGCGCTCAAAAACCAGGTGATGCCACGAGTGTCGGCTTTGATTATCCGTGTGCCGGCACCGAATGTCGCGCCCCCATTGCATGCGCTGTGCCCAGCGGCCGCTGACCCCGGTACCGCTCAGCCCGGCTCCAGCACCACCCGGTTGCGCCCGGCACTCTTTGCCTTGTACAGGGCGGCATCGGCTTTGCGCGCTGCCGGTTCCCAATGCCTCAAGACGCTGAACGGGTGTGACACGCCGATGCTGACGGTGCATTGCAACGCGGCCGACTGACCCGCCACACGGATGCGCAACTCGGCCACGCCCGCGCGCAGGCGTTCGGCCAGCGAGCAGGCGGTGTCGGCGCTGGCGTCGACACAGGCCACCAAAAATTCCTCGCCGCCGGTGCGCGCGACGAAATCGTCTGCGCGTATCAGCCCGGTCAACACATCGGCGACCTCGCACAACATCTGGTCGCCGGCATGGTGGCCGTACTGGTCGTTGACACGTTTGAAATGGTCGATGTCGACCTGCAGCCAGGCGATGGTGCGCTGGCGGCGGGAGCCGAAATGCCGACGCAGGGCGTCGTCCAGGCCGTTGCGGTTGAGCGTGCGGGTCAGGGCATCGCGTGAGGCCAGCTCCGCCAGTTGCCGGTTCAGGCGCAGGAACACCATCCACAGCAGGTTTGGGCCCATCAAAACAGCGGCCAGCGCCGCATAGGCGAAAAACACCTGCGCGGCCAGGCCGGTGAAGATCGCCTGCGCGCCGTGCAGGCCAATCGATATGGCCCGTCCCAGAGTCGCCAGTCCCAGCAAGGCCATGAGTGTCACCAGCAGCCGAAGCGGCACGCGCAGCGCTGCGTCCTGCGCACGCAGGCCGTATGCGGCCATGCCAGCGAGCAGCAGGAAGAGCCCACCCAGGCTGAAGCTGATCAACACGTACCGGCCGACGATGCCCCACTGCATCACCGCGGCGACGTGCACCGCGAGAAAAACCAGCAATAGGCCAGCCAGCGTCGGCGCATGGATGCGATACGTTCGGGCGTCGACAAACTGCCGAATACCACCGATGAATAACAAGGTGCCGGCAATCATCGCGCAATCGGCCAATGCGTCGATGACCGCCGGCACCTGTGCGCCGGCGGCCAGGCGCGCTGCATAGGCCGCGCCGAACGTGATGGCGCCGGCGGCAAAGGCACCCAGGCCACCGTTGGGCGGCATTTTGCGCGCGATCAGGTAGAACATGCCGCCAGACGACAGCAGATTGAGCGCCAGAATGATGATGACCGTGCGTGGATCCATGGAGTGTGTGCGGGTATCGGCTCAGCGCGCTGCCGGGCGCTTCATCAGCGCGAGAGGCAGTGCCAAAGCCAACCTCACCCGGTCCAGCAGACCAGTTGGCCGGCATTATGCGTGCGGACCGCGGGCCATGAATGCCCGAGCCTCACTTGTCCAAGCCTCCCAGGCAGATGTATTTGATTTCCAGAAAGTCGTCCAGGCCGTACTTGGAGCCCTCACGGCCAAGGCCCGACTGCTTGACGCCACCAAACGGCGCTTCGGCAGTCGAGATCAGGCCGGTGTTGACGCCGACCATGCCCGACTCCAGCCGTTCAGCGACCCGCATGACGCGGCCGACATCGCGGCTGTAGAAGTACGCGGCCAGTCCGAACTCACTGTCGTTGGCGAGCGCCAGCACTTCCTCTTCGGTGTCGAAGGCAAACAGCGGCGCCAGCGGGCCGAAAGTCTCTTCCCTGGCGAACAACATGTCGGCCGTGGCGCCAGACACCACGGTAGGTTCGAAGAACAAGCCTCCCAGGGCATGGCGTTTGCCGCCCGTCAGCACCTTGGCACCCTTGGATTTGGCGTCCGCAATATGCTCCTCGATCTTGGCCACGGCCTTCTCGTCGATCAACGGGCCCTGGGTCACGCCCGCTTCCACGCCCGGGCCGACCTTCAGGCCATTGACCTTGGCCACCAGCTTGGCCGTGAAGGCCTCGAGCACACCTTTTTGCACATAGATACGGTTGGCGCATACGCAGGTCTGGCCGGTGTTGCGGTACTTGGAGATCATCGCGCCTTCGACCGCGGCATCCAGATCGGCGTCGTCGAACACAATGAATGGCGCATTGCCGCCGAGCTCCAGTGAGAGCTTCTTGATCGTGTCGGCGCTCTGGCGCATCAGCAGGCGGCCGACCTCGGTCGACCCGGTGAAGGTGAGCTTGCGCACCAGCGGGTTGCGTGTCATCTCGCCGCCGATCTGGCTGGCCGAGCCGGTCAGCACCGACAGCAGGCCCTTCGGAATCCCCGCACGTTCGGCCAGTTCGGCAAAGGCGAGCGCGGAATACGGCGTCTGAGTTGCCGGTTTGACCACCATCGAGCAACCGGCGGCCAGCGCCGGACCGGCCTTGCGCGCCAGCATCGCGGTCGGGAAGTTCCACGGTGTGATCGCTGCCGTGGTGCCGATGGGCTGCTTGATCGCCAGGATGCGCCGGTCGCCCAGCGGCGCGGGAATCGTGTCGCCGTAGGTGCGACGCGCCTCGTCGGCAAACCACTCGATGAACGATGCCGCATAGCCGATCTCGCCCTTGGCTTCGGCCAGGGGCTTGCCCTGTTCGGATGTCATGATCAGAGCCAGATCGTCGGTGTTGGCCAGCATCAGGTCATTGAGTCTGCGCAGGATCACGGCACGATCCTTGGCCGACACATTGCGCCAGGCCTTTTGCGCCTTGTCGGCGGCGGCGATGGCCCGTTCGGTTTCGGCGCTGCCACACACCGGCACGGTGCCGATGGTGTCGCCATTGGCCGGGTTGGTCACCGCAACGGTTTTGCCGTTGTCGGCAGCTATCCATTGGCCGGACACGTAGGCCTGCTGTTTGAAAAGGGAGGGGTCTTTGAGTTTGAGCATCGTTCGTCGATCTACAGAATGGGGCTGGGATCCGGTCGCTATCGGGCCGTCATCAGGACGTGAGGGCATGATCCAGGATGGCCAGTCCTTCGTCCAGGACCTCGTCCTCGATCGTGAGCGGGAACAGGAACCGGATCACGTTGGCATAAACACCGCAGGTCAGCAGCAACAAGCCGGCTTCCTGGGCGCGCTTTTGCACCTGCTTGGTGAAATCGGGGTCTGGCGTGCCGTCGGGCTTGGCGAATTCAAGCGCCACCATGCAGCCCAGGCCGCGCACGTCGCTGATGGCCGGCACCTTGGCGCGCAGCGCCGTCAGGTGGGTGGTCAGCTTCTTGCCGACCGTCTCGGCGCGTGCGCAGAGTTTCTCTTCGGCGATCACGTCGATCACTGCCAGCGCCGAGGCGACGGCCAGCGGATTGGCCGCATAGGTGCCGCCCAGGCCGCCGGGCGCGGGCGCATCCATGATCTCGGCGCGGCCACATACCGCTGACAGCGGCATGCCACCGGCCAGGCTTTTGGCCAGCGTCATGATATCGGGCACCACACCGTAGTGTTCCATCGCAAACATCTTCCCGGTGCGGCCAAAGCCGGTCTGAATCTCGTCTGCGATCAGCACAATGCCGTGCTGGTCACACCGTTTACGCAACGCCTGCATGAATTCCTTGGGCACGACGTAGAAACCGCCTTCACCCTGGACCGGCTCGACGATGATGGCCGCGACCTGTTCGGGTTCGATGTCGGCCTTGAACAGCTGCGTGATCGCCTTGAGCGAATCCGCCACCGACACGCCATGCAATGGCACCGGCATCGGTACGTGGTAGACGCCCGCCGGAAATGGTCCGAATCCGGCCTTGTACGGCTGGACCTTTCCTGTCAATGCCAGCCCCATCATCGTGCGGCCGTGAAATGCGCCGCACAGTGCAATTACGCCGGGGCGCTTGGTGGCGGAGCGCGCAATCTTGATCGCGTTCTCCACCGCTTCGGCGCCGGTGGTGAAGAACGCGGTTTTCTTGGCATGGTCGCCAGGTGTCAGCGCATTGATCTTCTCGGCCAGCTCGACCGTGCTCTCATAGGGCACGACCTGATAAGCGGTGTGGGTGAAACGCTCGAGTTGCTGTGCGATCGCCGCGACGATCTTCGGGTGCCGGTGCCCGGTGTTGAGCACGGCGATGCCCGAGCCGAAATCGATATAGCGACGGCCTTCGACATCCCATAACTCGGCGTTTTGCGCGCGCTCGGCGTAGATCGGAAAACCGATGCCCACACCGCGCGGCGTTGCCGCGATACGGCGTGCGTCAATCTGCGCATTGGTGGGTTTGCCGGCGGCGGCGACACGTACGGATTCGTTCAGGGTATGCGTGTTCATGGGTTCCTCGCACCAGCCCGGCGGGGCTGAGTTTGCTTGTGGTCGAATCAGTATAGGACTGCATTGGCTTTGTCACGAGAACCAACTACCACTGTCGGGTAGAGCCCATTCGTGCCTGGGAACTTGCTGCTGGCGCCGGAACGCAACACCGCTTTGCCCGATTTCATGCTGCGCAAGTTTGACCCTGGCGGCGCCGAGTTCAATCACCTCCCAGCTTTAACGGATCTTGCACGCCGGCATCCGCAATGGTGCTTGCGGCGGGGCGCGATTCATGGCTTGCCGCTAATTTACATTTTGCCTAGAATGTAAATTTGGCGGTCTCCATCCGGTGCAATCAGGCCCAGCGGCAAGACTGCCCATCCAAACTCGGGGAGATCCATGGTCCAAGCGTCTGCGAAGCCCGCGTTGACCCCTTTGCGCCGCAGCCACGCCGAACGCAGCCAGTCCACGCAGCAGGACCTGATTGCCGCGACCATCGAGGTGATTGCCGAGCGGGGGCTGGAGCACGCATCGACTGTCGAGATCGCCAAGGTCGCCGGTGTCACGGCGGGAGCCTTGCAACACCATTTCGCGAACAAGAAGGCGCTGATCCTGCGTGCGGCCACCGATTTGGTGCATTCAGATGACCTGGGTGGCAATCTGGCGGTCTGGCCCGACCCAAAGCTGCCTTTGCGCCAGCGCGCGCACGACGCGATTACCACCGCATGGAACCTGACCTACGGTCGGCCGAACTACGTCACCATGTGGAGCATCTTCATGGCCTGTCGTACCGACCCCGAGTTGCTGCACCACATGGCCGCAGAGCGCGAAACCTTGCGCTTGCGCATGGCCAGTGGCTTTCTGCGGGCCTTTCCCGAACTGGCCGCTGCCCCGGAGCAGGAGAGCTTCGCCAATCTCATCTTCTCGGCGCTGCGCGGCATGGGTGTGCAGGAGATGTTCCGCCCCCCGGCGCAACTGTGCACCGGCCAACGTGCGGTGCTGGTTGAGTTGCTGGTGCAGCACTGCGAACAGATGCAGGGCCGCACGCTGCCGACGGTGGACGCGCGAGCCGCCGCAGGCCCGACGCCTCGAGCCGCGCAAGGCCCGCGCAAGAACCGCGCGAAGTCCTGAGCGACACACCCATTTTCACTGTGACAAAGACAAGGTTTACATGCGTTTTTTTTCCTACCGTGACCGACCCGTTCACCTCGGCCCTTATCCGCTCGAACGCCTGACACGCAGTGACAACGCCCCCGATCTGGCAGCGGTTGCGCCGATGCAGGCGTTGCCATTCGACGACCCGGACCCGGAGTCGCTCAAGCATGCAATGGCACGTTATATCGGCATGTTCGACCTGGTGCGCGACGGCACGGTTAATCCGCTGCCCGGCGAACTCAGCGCCGATCCGCAGGAGCGGGCCGACCATCTGAAAGCGGCCGGCTACTATTTCGATGCCACGATGATGGCCGTGGGTCGCCTGCCGGGGGCGGCCATCTTGAGCGAGGCGATCCGCAACCCGATGGTGGCGTCGATCGGCGAGGAACTGGCCCATAGCCAGCCCAGGAGTTTCGCTGCCGGCATGGACATGATCCTGGCCGACGTGATGGATTCGGCGCGTACCGTGCTCGGGCCGATCGACAAGCATACGCACGCCATTGCCATCCTGGTCGAGTACCCGCGCGACCCGAAAGCGGGAGAAGCCGGTTGCGACTGGATCGCCGGAACCCAGGCGCAGCGTGCTGCCGTGTTGTCGGCACAGACGGCCGTGTTGTTGTCGACCTATCTGCGCATGCTGGGACATCCGGCGCGCGCGCACAGCGCCACCTGCAGCGACATCGACCTGGGCTGTGTGGCGATGGCCTGCGGTCTCGCCCATGCCGATGGCACGAACCCCTATGTGGGACGGCGCTACGGGCTGGCGGCGGTCACCACGACATTTGCGATGGCCGTGGACCGACCGCTGGCGCCGCCAGAAGCCCAACAGCGCTGGCAGTCGCACGGGCCGGCCTGGTGGCTGGGCAAGGGCACGCTCAAGAGTGCGCTCAACCGCGAAGCCTTCAAGGACCGGGAATTTCGCCTGGGCGCGTATCCGTTCGAAGACCTCAAGCGGGTCGACACGCCGACCACCTTCATCGACCACGAACGCGTGCCGCGGTTTCCGAAGCGGGCCGACTTCTTCGCCCGCAGCCTGTTCGGCGATCTGGGCAAGACGGTGCAGGATGCCGCCAAAGGTGGCAACTACGTGCTCAAGAGCCCGATCGGGGCGTGCGCTCGGCGTGCGCTGGGTGCCTTGCTGTTGTTGCAGTTCGGCGAAGCGCGGGGGCCGGTTGCCGCAAGCACCCGGGATCCCAAGCGCAACGCCGACAACCTGAAGGCAGCGTCCTACTACATGGGCGTGGATGCCGTGGGTCTGTGCGCGGTTCCTGCATGGGCCTACTACTCGCACGATGCGGGTGGCAACCCGATGCCGGCCTACCATGCCAACGGCGTGAACCTGCTGCTCGATCAGGGCCACGAGACCATGGAAGGCGCGAGCGGCGACGACTGGATCGCGGTGGCGCAGAGCATGCGCGCCTATCTGCGGTTTTCGATGCTCGGCGGTATCCTGGGTGAACAGATCCGGCGCCTGGGTTATTCGGCCCGGGTGCATTCGGTCCTGGACGGCGACGTGTTGCAACCGCCGCTGCTGTTGTTGTCCGGCCTGGGCGAGGTGAGCCGTATCGGCGAGGTGATCCTCAACCCCTATCTCGGGCCGCGCCTGAAAAGCGGCACCGTGACCACCGACATGCCGATGGCCTTTGACAAGCCGATCGATTTTGGCCTGCAGACCTTTTGCCAGAACTGCAACAAATGCGCACGCGAATGCCCGTCGGGTGCGATCAGTGCCGGCCCCAAGCTGATGTACAACGGCTACGAAATCTGGAAAAGTGATGCCGAAAAATGCACGCGCTACCGCATCACCAATGCGGCCGGCGCCATGTGCGGGCGCTGCATGAAGACTTGCCCGTGGAACCTGGAAGGCCTGTTTGCCGAGAGCGGATTTCGCTGGCTGGCGATGAACGTGCCCCAAAGCGCGCGTTTGCTGGCGGAACTCGACGACCGGATGGACAACGGCTCCATCAACCCGGTGAAAAAGTGGTGGTGGGACATCGAGCTTGACCGCATGACCGGGCGATATGTGCAGGCGAAACAGGTCAATCAGCGCGGCCTGCAGAAAGACTTGAAGCTGAAGTATGAGGAGCAGAGCCTGGCGGTGTATCCGGCCGACAAGATGCCGCCGCCGTACCCGGTGACGTTCGTGGCCAATCGCGAGGAGGGTATCGAGCGCTACAAGTCGATGCTGACGCCGGCGCAGTACCAGGCCCGTCTGGCCGCCGGCGACACCGAGAACCTGGTGCCGCAGTGCAAGCTGCCCGAGGGCGAGCCGCCGGTGTTCCCGGTGGTGCTGCAGCGGCGCCAGGAGATGGCAGACGGCGTGGCCAAGTATGAGTTTGCGTCGATCGATGGCTCACCCTTGCCGGCGTTCGATGCCGGCGCACATATCGACATCGTCATCGCGCCCGAATACCAGCGCCAGTACAGCCTGGCCGGGGATCCGGCCGACCGCAGCAAGTATGTGCTCGGTGTGCTGCGCGAACCGATGGAAAGCGGCGGACGTGGTGGTTCGCTGTTGATGCACCGGGCGTTTCGCGAGGGGCGCCGGGTGTTCATCACCAAGCCGACCAACCATTTCCCGTTGTACGAGGATGCAACGCTGAGCTTGTTGTTTGCCGGCGGCATCGGGGTCACGCCGATGATCGCGATGGCACACCGGCTGCATGCGCTGGGCAAGCCATTTGCGCTGCATTACAGCGCCGCCAGTCGCAAGACCGCCGGATTCCTGAATGATCTGGCGCAGGTGCCGTGGCAGGACAAGGTGTTCTTCCATTTCAAGGACGAGGGCGCGCGCGCCGACCTGGCCCGGCTCACACCCGACTATGCGCCGGGCAAACATATCTACACCTGCGGTGCGCCGCGATTCATGGATGGTGTGTTTGAAGCTGGCACCGCGAAGGCCTGGCCCGAGGAGGCCTTGCACCGCGAATATTTCAGCGTGCCCGAAGCCGACGCCTGGGTCAATCATGCGTTCACATTGCGCCTGACCAGGACTGGCCGTACGCTTGAAGTACCTGCCGAGCGCAGCGCCACCGACGTGCTGGCGCAGGCCGGCATCAAGATCGACACCAAATGCAGCGACGGACTGTGCGGCGTGTGTGCCACAGCCTACGACGCGTCCGCGTCCGGCGAGGTCGAGCATCGCGATTTCGTGCTCGGGCGCAAGGAACGCGAGCACAAGATCATCCTGTGCTGCTCACGGCCAAGGGAGGCGGGCGGTCAGCTGGTGGTGGACCTCTGATGCAATGCTGATGGAGGGCGATCCATGAGGACGTTACGCCTCCCCTATGATCGGCCCGATGCCCTCGTCCCACCCCCGTTCGACACCGACGCTTGGCAAGTTGCGTAGGCCTCGCCTGGGCCGTGCCATTGCGCGCGAGCGCCTGTTCTTCAACATAGATGACAGCGCATCGGTACCCGCGTTGTGGATCTGCGGGCCGGCCGGTTTTGGCAAGTCGACGCTGGTGGCAACTTACCTGGAAACACGCGAACTGCCGTCGTTGTGGCTGCAACTCGATGCTGGCGACGCTGATCCGGCCACGTTCGCCCACTTTCTCGGGCAAGCGGCAGCGGTGCTCGCGCCACGCAAGCGGTTACGGATGCCGTTGCCCAGTGCTGACGATTTGCGCGACGTGACGGGTTTCATCCGTCGGTGTTTCCGGCACCTCGCACAGGTACTCGGTGCTCCGTGGGTCCTGGTGCTCGACAACGCGCAGGAACTCGATCGCGCGCCGGCGCTGCATGCCGCCATTGCGGTGGCGCTGGACGAAATCCCCGAGGGCGCGCGGCTGGTGGTCATCAGCCGCGAGCCACCATCGGCGCCTTACGCCCGTGCGCTTGCAGGCCAGCAGATGGCCGTCATCGACGCCAGCGCCTTGCGGTTCCGGCCTGAGGAAACCGGTGCGCTGCTGCAGTTGCACGAGCGCAACTGGTCGCCTGACGCCTTGTGCATTGCGACGGACGGTTGGGCCGCGGCGATGATCCTGATGCTCGCTTCGCGCACAGAGCTGGGCGCACCACAGGTCGGGCGCGAAGATGTCGCGCCACAGCGGGTGTTTGAGCTGTTTGCCGGCGAAGTACTCGAGGCGATGGAATCCTGGCAACGCCAGGTGCTGCAGCGCATCGCCTTCCTGCCCAGCATGACCGCGGCCATGGCCGTGCGCCTCGCAGGTGAACCACGTGCCGGCACGCTGCTCGACGAGCTGGCGCGCCGGGGCCTGTTTACCGACCGGCGAGGTGGCACGGTCGTGGTGTATGCCTTCCACGCGTTGTTCAGTGCGTTTCTGCGTTCGCGCGCCTGCGCTGAACTCGACGCCGATGCGTTGCACGCGCTGCGTGTCGATGCCGCACGGCTGTTGGCCGACAACGGCCATGCCGACGCCGCTTTGGCCGAACTGCTGGGCGCCCAGGCCTGGCCCGAAGCGTTTGCGATGCTGCAGGCGCATGCCGGAAGTTTCATCGCCCAGGGGCGTACTGCGCTCATCGGCCAGGCACTGGCGGCGCTACCCGACGACTGGCGCAAGCTGCCACAGGCGTGTTACTGGCAAGGGTTCTGTGAACTCGCCATCGATGCCACGTTTGCGTTGGTGCTGCTGCAACAAGCCCATACCGGTTTCTTGGCCATCGGCGACGCCGAAGGCGCGTTTGAAGCCGCCGCGGCATCGGCAGACGCGATCATTTTCCAGGGAGCGAACTATGACGCGCTGGCTCCTTGGATGTCGCTGTTGGAGTCGCAGGCGGCGCAATATCTGCAACGCCGCAGCCCGGAGCGCGATCTGCGCGTGTTGCCGGGCTTGCTGGCGGCCTTCGTACACCGCGAACCGGGGCATGCGCTGACCGCGACCCTGGCCGATGCGGCTGAGCAGATGCTCGATCAGCCCCTGGGTGCCAGCCAGCGCATCCTTGTCGGCAGCCTTGCGTTTTACCTGCTGTGGACCGGTCAGACACCACGCCTGGACCGCATCCTGGTGAAGATCGATCTGCTCGGCGCCGCACAGGACGCAGCGCCGGCGACCTTGTTGCGCTGGTGCGGTGTCGGCGTGCTGGTGCGCTCCTTGCTCGGCCGGATCGACGAAGCCCTGGAACAGGCGACTCGCGCGTTGGCGCTGGCGCGGGCCGGCGCCCCGCAGGTGCGCGTCAAGGCGCACCTGCTGATGGTGCTCGCCGCCGAGTCGGCGCGTGACGCCGAGCTGGCGCGCCACCACCTGGCCGAGGCCGCCGGGCTGCTGGCAGCCGGCAGCCCGGTGGATGTCACCAGCTACGAATTCCAGCGCGGCATGCTGATGCTGCTGGACGAAGACTGGCGCGCCGCAGCGCAGCTGATGCGCGCGGCGGTTGCCAGTGGGCGCGCCAGCGGCTGGCCGTTGCGCGAGCACATCGCACTCATCGGCCAGGCGCTTGCCGCGACCCAGGTCGACGGCTTTGAAGAGGCTGAAACAGCGCTGCAGGCCGCGCTCGACCACCCGTTTTACGCCGTCTGTCGCTGGCATCACTGGATCCTGGCGCTGGTCGAAGCCCGGCTAGCCGACCGGCGCGGCCAGGGGCCGCGCGCGCTCGATGCATTACGCCGTGCGTTTGCCACGGGCCGCGCCTGTGGTTTCGATTTCGGGCCGATGCCGTATTGCTGCGGCGACATGATGCCGCGGCTCGCGGCGCTCGCGCTGGCGCACGATATCGACCCGCCGCTCGTGCAACAGATGGTGCGGCGTTACGCCCTGCCCGCTCCGGCGGATGCGCCCGCCAACTGGCCTTGGCCGGTGCGTATCCGCACGCTGGGCGGATTTGCCTTCGAGCGCGACGGCGGACAAACGGGTCTGTCTCGCAAGGAAAGCCGCAAACCACTGGACCTGCTCAAATTGCTGATCGCGCTCGGCGGCCACAACGTGCCGGTGACGCGGCTGTGCGCCAGTCTGTGGCCCGATGCAGCGGGCGACGCGGCGCGCAACTCGTTTGACAACACCTTGCACCGGCTGCGCAAGCTGCTCGGTGCGGAGCGTCACCTGTTGCTGCGCGCCGGCAGCCTGAGCCTGGATGCAAAAACCTGCTGGACCGACGTCGCCGCGCTCGACGCCCGGCTGGCTGCGCCGCAAGCGCAATGGGCCAGCGCCGATGCAGCGGCGCCCGATGACTGGATCGATGCCGTACTGGCGCTGTACCAGGGGGCCTTTCTTGCCGGAGACGACGATCTGCCCGATGTGCTCGTGGCGCGCGAGCGCATCGAGTCCCGGATCACCCGGCAGGTCGTCGCACAAGGAACGCGCCTCGAAAGCGCTGGCCAACATGGCGCTGCGGCACGCCTGTACCAGCGCCTGGTCGAGCACCAGCCGCTGGCCGAAGACCTGGCACGCCGATTAATGGGCTGCCTGCTCGTGCTCGGCCAGCGTGCCGAGGCACTGGCGGTCTACCGACGCTGCCGGCAACAGTTGTCGGTCGTGCTCGGCGTGCGACCGGCCACCGAGACCGAGGCACTGGCTGGCGAACTTCGCAATCTCTAAGCGATTTCTACGACCCCCGGTCTTACGCTTGACTCCATGGACGCGCCGCGGGGTGCGCCAGCCGCTAGACGACAATCGCAGGGGTCCGCCGCCTCCCGGCACGGGTAGCGGCCTCCATCGCGCGGCTTCGTGCCCTGTCCGGACGATTGGAGGAAAAGACGATGTGGAAGAAAACTGCTTGCTGCATGGCGCTGGTGCTGCTTCCGTGGTCCGCCTTTGCGCAGAGCCCGGTCGAGACCGACGGCGACAAATACAAGGTGGTGATGGAGAACACGCAGGTGCGGGTGCTCGAATACAAGGACCTGCCGGGTGAAAAGACCCACGAGCACCGGCATCCGGCGTTCGTGCTGTATGCCGTCAGTGCATTCAAGCGCAAGATTCTCCTGCCCGACGGCAAGGTGCTGATGCGCGAGTTCAAGGCCGGTGACGTGATGTATTCGCCCGAGCAAGTGCATATTGGCGAAAACGTCGGAACGACGCCGACACACGTCATCATGGTCGAACTCAAGACCTCGGTGCAGCCCTGATGATGGCAACGCATGCCCACGCCAAGCGCCGGCGTGCTGGGGCTACCGTCGCTGGTGCTGCTCGTTGTGGACCTCCAGATTCCTGGATTCGGGCGTGCATTTGGGCGTGTGGCTGAACGTGTAGTTGACCTGCCTGCGCATAATGGTGCCAGTTGGCAGCCGGATCGGTGCCACAACCGATTCAGAAGGAGGGCGCCATGAGCATCAGCGAAGAACTGGAAAAACTGGGTGAACTGCATCAGCGGGGTGTGTTGACCGACGATGAGTTCGCGCGCGCCAAGTCACGGCTTATCGGGTCACAGGGCGGCTCTGCATCGTTCTCATCAGCTGCGCCGCCATCGAATTTGCCCTTTGTGGCCGGCTTCAATGCATTACGGCGCAGCGCCAGTGATCGCTGGATCGGTGGCGTCTGTGGGGGCATTGCGCCGACGCTGGGCCTGGAATCCTGGGTTCTCCGTCTACTGATCGCGGTGCTGACACTGTTCGGCGGAATCGGTTTGATCGTCTACCTGCTGCTATGGATCTTCGTGCCAAAGGAGTGAGTAGGGTTCAACGCTCCAGCGCGCGTTGAACCGCGGCGATGAATTCCTGCGGCTTGTCCGCATGCACCCAGTGGCCGGCACCGGCTATGACTTCGACCTGCAGGTTCGGGAACATCGGCGAAAAGCTGCTGACATCGCCGACAGCTACATAGTCGGACAAGGCGCCGGCGATCACTATGGTGGTCTTGTCGAAGCGACGTTTTTTAAGCGCTGCCGGGAAGTCGACCAGTGAGGGCATGCAGGAGGCGATGGCCGCCAGATTGATGCGCCAATCGAAATGTTCATTGCGCTGGACCAGGTTCTGCACCAGAAACGGCGCCACCGACGCGTCGGGCAGCAGACCCTGCAACTGGCGCTGCACCTCGGTGCGACTGGCCGCTGCCATCAGGTCGACGCTGCGCATGGCCTGCGTATAACTGCTCAGGGCATCGGTGTAGGAGTGTGGCGCGATGTCGACCACGATCAGGCGCTCGAGCCGATCCGGATGCGCCAGCGCCAAAGCCATCGCGGTCTTGCCACCCATGCTGTGGCCCATGACGGTGACGTTCTGCAGCTGGTGCCTGTCGATGTAGTGACGCACGTCATCGGCCATCGCGTCGTAGTCCATGACCGCATCCCACGGCGAGGCGCCGTGGTTGCGCAGGTCCAGCGCATGGACTTCGTGCGCGCCTGACAACTGACGTGCCACGCTGCGCCAGTTGGTTGCCGAGCCGAACAGGCCATGCAATACCACCACCGGTGGGCCGCTGCCCGTGACGTCGCTTTTCAGATCCAGAACCATTGGTGGATTATGTCCCGTGCGCAGGTTTCCGCCTTCTGCGGCCGCATCGTCGATGACGGCAGCCGGTTGCGCATCACCGCGTGGTTGGGCCGCCGTTGGCACGCAGCGCCAGCGCCGCCTCGTATAACTGGTTGCGTGGTGCGCCGGTGATCTCGACCGCCAGCTTGACCGCGCTCTTGAGCGGCAACTCCGCGAGCAGCAGTTGCAGCACACGCAGCGCGTCACCCTCTTCACGGGGGGTGGCATCCGGATGGATCACCAGCACGAACTCACCGCGTGACCGGTTGGCATCGGCCGCCAGCCAGCCTGCGAAATCGGTCGCCGCCAGTGTCGTGACCTGTTCGAACTGCTTGGTCAGTTCACGTGCCACCGTCAGGCGGCGCGCAGCCAGCGGCGCCAGTGCCAGCGCCAGCGCGTCGATGCGGTGGGGCGCCTCCAGCAGCACGACCGCGCGCGGTTCTTTGGCAAGGGCTGCAATCCGGGCCGCCCGCTCCATGCTGCGTGTGGGCAGGAATCCGGCAAACACGAAACTGTCGCCTTGCGCCATGTCCAGACCCGCCACACTCAGCGCCGCGGTGACGCTGCTGGGCCCGGGAATTGGCACAACGACCAGGGCCGCCGCAGCCACTGCCGCGACCAGGCGGGCGCCGGGGTCGCTGATCGCGGGCGTTCCGGCATCGCTGACATAGGCCACGCGTTGGCCCTGGCCCATACGCGCGACGACCTGCAGCGCGGCCTCCGATTCGTTGTGCTGGTGCAGTGCCACCAGTTGCGCAGCGGGTTTCTCGATGCCATAGGCGCGCAGCAGGGACTGGGTGTGGCGCGTGTCTTCGCAGGCAATGGTGTCCGCCAAACGCAGCACATGCAAAGCGCGCAGGCTGATATCCGCAAGATTGCCGATGGGCGTGGCCACCAGGTACAGCGCTCCCTTCGGATAATGCTGGGAGGCGGCTGCGTCTTGCGCTGCCACGAGGGCCGAAGCATAGGTGGTCATCGATGCGTTTTTCCGGATTCATGGCACTTGTCGGCCAGCCCAGCAGCAAACAGTCGGGCGATGCCGCCGAGGACCGTGCGCTGCGCCACCTGCAGCAAGCGGGATTGCGGCTGCTGGCGCGCAATTATCGGACGCCCGGACGCGGTGGCGGCGAGATCGACCTGATCATGCGGGACATCGACGGTACCACGGTGTTTGTCGAGGTGCGGGCACGCGCCGCGGGTGGTCATGGCGGTGCGGCCGCCAGCATCGGGGCCGTCAAGCGCCGGCGCATTGTGTTTGCGGCGCGACATTACCTGGCGTCCCGCCGTGCGCCGACGCCGTGCCGTTTCGACGTCGTGGCGTTCGACGCCGGGATCTTGCATTGGCTGAAGGCGGCATTCGACGCGGGGTGACTGCGGTTGAGTCTTACATCCACTTGCAGGTGGCGCAGGTATCATCGGTCGCATGTTGGAGCAGCGCATCGAGCAGCATTTCATTGACAGCGCGGACCTGAAATATCAGGTGGCGCAGATCCTGAGCAAGCCCATTGCAGCGGCAGTGCAGGCTTTGCTCGCGTGTGTCACGGGAGGGGCCAAGGTGCTGGCCTGTGGCAATGGCGGTTGCGCCGCGCTGGCGCAACATTTCGCGACCAGCTTTGTCGGTCGCTTTGAACGCGAGCGACCGGAGCTGGCGGCGCTGGCGCTGGCGGCTGACAGCACCATGCTGGCTGGCGAGCCGACCGAGCAGTCTTTTTCAACAATGTTCGCGCGCCAGGTGCGTGCGCTGGGCAACTCCGGCGATGTCTTGCTGGTGATGTCCATCACTGGCAACTGCGCGAACCTGCAACAGGCCATCGAGGCTGCCCATGAACGGGAAATGGTGGTTGTCGGCCTGTCCGGCCGTGACGGCGGTCAGATGGCGCACCTGATGCGCGATACCGACATCCATATCCATGTGCCCCATGAGCGGTCCGCGCGTATTCTGGAAATCCAGATGCTGGCGTTGCATTGCATGTGCGACGCCGTTGATGCCCAGTTACTGGGCGAACAAGAGGAAACTGCATGATGAAGATGAAACCCGGTGCTATCAAACTTATTGCCACGGCCCTGTGCGTGGTGAGCCTGGGCAGTGTGCTCAGTGCCTGCGCACCGCTGATTCTGGGCGGCGCCGCGATGGGCGCCCTGGTGGCCACTGACCGGCGCACCTCGGGCGCACAGCTCGAAGACGAAGGCATCGAATTGCGCTCGATCGGGCGCATCAACGAAAACCTGGGAGGCCGGGTCCACGTCAGTGTCACCAGCTACAACCGCCAGGTATTGCTCACCGGTGAAGTGCCATCTGCACAGGACAAGCAACTGGTCGAGCAGATTGTTTCGCGGGTCGACAATGTGCGCCTGGTGGTCAACGAACTGGCCGTGCTGGGTTCGTCGTCGCTGACACAGCGTTCGTCCGACGCGCTGATCACCGGCAAGGTGAAGGCGGCGATGGTGGACAGCAAGGATTTGTTCGCCAATGCGTTCAAGGTTGTTACCGAGCGCGGCGTGGTCCACCTGATGGGTCGTGTCACGCAGCGCGAGGCCGATCGTGCAACCGCCATCGCACGCAGCACCGGCGGTGTGCAAAAAGTGGTTCGACTGCTCGAGATCATCTCCGAAGACGAACTGCAGCGTACCTTACCGGCTCAGGCGCCTCCCAAATCCTGATTGGTAGGTTTGTGGCGTTGGCTGGCGCTGCCGCGCCGGTCAGGCATTGAACGTCTGTGCCGCAGGCGGCCCGGTGGGGCATTACTTCAGCCGCTTGATCAGACTTGACGTGTCCCAGCGTGTGCCCCCCATCTGCTGCACGTCGGCATAGAACTGGTCGACCAGCGCTGTCACCGGAAGACGGGCGCCGTTGCGACGGCCTTCGTCGAGCACCAGACCGAGGTCCTTGCGCATCCAGTCGACGGCAAAGCCGAATTCGAACTGGTCGGCCACCATGGTCTTGCCACGGTTGTCCATCTGCCAGCTCTGCGCGGCCCCCTTGCCAATCACATCGAGCACTTGCGCCATGTCGAGACCGGCTTTCTGACCAAAGGCGATCGCCTCGCTCAGGCCCTGCACCAGGCCGGCGATGCAGATCTGGTTGACCATCTTGGCCAATTGACCCGAGCCACTCTCGCCGAGCAGTGTTACAGCACGTGAGAACGCCTGCGCCACCGGTGCGCATACATCAAACGCTGCCTGGTCGCCGCCACACATCACGGTAAGCGTGCCGTTCTGGGCGCCCGCCTGGCCGCCCGACACCGGTGCATCGATGAACTGCACGCCTTGTGCCAGTGCCGTGGCGTGCAAGTCGCGCGCCACGCGGGCCGACGCTGTCGTGTGGTCGACAAATATGGCGCCTTTGGCCATACCCGAGAACGCACCACCGCCTGCTCGCGTGCCGTCACCCTGGTCCAGGCCCAGCGTGACCGAACGCAGGTCGTCGTCATTGCCAACGCAGCAAAAAACAATGTCGGCACCTTGTGCCGCTGCCTGCGGCGTGGCGGCCGTGGCACAGGGCGACGCATCGCCGAATTCCTTCAGCCAGGCGGCGGACTTGGCGGCATTGCGGTTGTATACGGTGACCTGGTGGCCGGCGCGGGCCAGATGACCGGCCATGGGATAACCCATGACGCCCAGACCGAGGAAGGCAGTCTTGCGCTCGGGCGTGGCGTTGTAGGTCTTGGTGTTGATATTGGACATGGTGCAGGTCACTGGACGCGGCAAATACGGCACCGAACGGCCCGCGTGGCGCTTGCGCGCCGGCGACAGGTCAAACGGCGGGACGGAATAGTCCGGGTTAGACGATGGCGAAGTTTTCCGTGCCCGCGCTCAGGTCTTGCGACTTGCCGCGCTGGCTGTTGAGTTTGATCTGCAGGCGCAGATCGTTGAGCGAGTCCGCGTTGCGCAACGCGTCCTCGTAGGAAATGATGTTGTTCTCATAGGCGTCGAACAGCGCCTGGTCGAAGGTCTGCATGCCCAGATTGCGGCTCTTCTTCATGATCTCCTTGATCTCGGAGACGTCGCCCTTGAAGATCAGGTCGGATATCAGCGGCGTATTGAGCAGGACCTCGACGGCTGCCGAGCGACCCTTGCCGTCCTGCTTGGGGATCAGCCGCTGCGATATCAGCGACTTGAGATTGAGCGAGAGGTCCATCAGCAGCTGCGAACGGCGCTCTTCGGGGAAGAAGTTGATGATGCGGTCCAGCGCCTGATTGGCACTGTTGGCGTGCAATGTGGCCAGGCACAGGTGGCCGGTTTCGGCAAATGCCACCGCGTGTTCCATGGTCTCGCGGTCGCGGATCTCGCCCATCAGGATCACGTCGGGTGCCTGACGCAGCGTGTTCTTCAGGGCAATTTCCCAGCTGTCGGTGTCCAGCCCGACCTCGCGCTGGGTGACCACGCAGTTCTTGTGCGCATGCACGAATTCGACCGGGTCCTCGATCGTGATGATGTGCCCGAAACTGTTCTCGTTGCGCCAGTCCACCATGGCCGCCAACGTGGTCGACTTGCCCGATCCGGTGGCGCCCACCACGATGCACAGACCGCGTTTGGAAGTGACGATTTCCTTGAGCACCTGCGGTACACCGAGGCCGTCGATGGTGGGCAACACAGCCGGAATTGTCCGCATCACCATGCCGACCTTGCCCTGCTGGATGAAGGCGTTCACCCGAAAACGGCCCACGCCGGGCGGCGAGATGGCGAAATTGCACTCCTTGGTGCGCTCGAACTCGGCGATCTGTTTGTCGTTCATCACCGAGCGGGCCAGCGCACGGGTATGGTCGGCGTTGAGCGGCTGGGGTGACACCTTGGTCACCTTGCCGTCGACCTTGATGGCAGGCGGAAAGTCGCCGGTGATGAAAAGATCACTGCCATTGCGATTGACCATCAAGCGCAGAAGGTCGGTGATGAATTTGGTGGCCTGATCGCGTTCCATGAGGTGAGGGCTCCCGTCGGTTTATTTCTTTTCGCTCAATCGCGCGCTGACCACGCGCAATCGCAATGACAACTTGCGCGCCAGCAAGGCGATGAGATACGCCGCGAGCTTTGGCCGGGCGGACATCATGTCGTCCATGCCTTCGGCCGTCAGGACGGCGATCTCGCAGTCACACATTGTGCTGCAGGCTGAAAACCGGATGCCACTGTCGAGCAGCGACATCTCGCCCAGGATCTCGCCCGGTCGTGTTTCAGCCAGACGCAGGCGCTCGCCCCAGGGCTGGACCCGGTCCACCGCCACTGCGCCCGTCAGCAGCACGATCATGAAGTTGCCGTATTCATCCTGACGTATCAGATCGCGGTTGGCCGGCACCGTCGCGAAGTCAACATGGTGCTCTAGCTCCTGGATGGCCTGCGGCTCCAGGTGCTGCATGTAGCGATCCCTGGCCCACAAGGTCTGCATCAGCTTGATGCCGCGTGATGCAGCCAGGCGCTTGGCGTCGATTTCTGCCGCCCGTGCCTCCCAGGGAACCAGCAGGGAAGCGTCGACACCCAGGTTGGAGAACGCGGTGCTGAACAGGATCGAGTCTTGTCGGTCCTCGTTCGGCTCGGCCGACTCCTTGGATTTGAGTATGTCGAAAATTCCCATCGCTCAGTTCACCTGGTTTGGTGGCGGTCGCGTTTCATCCCGGGAAATTTTCCGGTATCTTCGCCTTGCTGCGCGCCTCAGAGGGGCTGATGATGTTGCGCTTGACGAGATCAGTGAGGTTCTGGTCCAGCGTCTGCATGCCCACGCTGTTGCCGGTCTGGATCGACGAGTACATCTGCGCCACCTTGGCCTCGCGGATCAGGTTGCGGATCGCGCTGGTGCCGAGCATGATTTCATGCGCTGCGACTCGGCCCAGCCCATCCTTGGTTTTGCAAAGGGTTTGCGAGATCACCGCCTGTAGCGACTCCGACAGCATGGCCCGCACCATCTCCTTTTCTTCGGCCGGGAACACGTCGATGATCCGGTCGATGGTCTTGGCTGCGCTCGACGTGTGCAGTGTGCCGAACACCAGGTGGCCGGTCTCCGCCGCCGTCATCGCCAGCCGGATGGTTTCCAGATCGCGCATCTCGCCGACCAGAATGCAGTCCGGATCTTCGCGCAGGGCCGAGCGCAGCGCCGCGGCAAAACTCAGTGTCTGCGGGCCGACTTCGCGCTGGTTCACCAGACACTTCTTGGATTCGTGGACGAATTCGATCGGGTCCTCGACGGTCAGGATATGGCCGAACTCGGTCTCGTTGAGGTAATTGACCATCGCCGCCAGCGTGGTCGATTTGCCCGAACCAGTGGGGCCGGTCACCAGCACCATGCCGCGCGGTTTGAGTGCGAGATCGGCGAAGATCTTGGGTGCGTTGAGTTGCTCGAGCGAGAGAATCTTCGAGGGAATGGTTCGGAACACCGCGCCGGCACCCCGGTTGTGGTTGAAGGCATTGACGCGAAAACGCGCCAGGCCTTCGATCTCGAACGAGAAGTCGATCTCCAGGAACTCCTCGTAGTGCTTGCGCTGCGTGTCGTTCATGATGTCGTACACCATGGCGTGCACGGCCTTGTGATCGAGCGGTTCTACGTTGATACGGCGCACATCGCCATGGACCCGGATCATGGGTGGCAATTCGGCAGACAGGTGAAGGTCGGATGCCTTGTTCTTGACGCTGAACGCGAGTAACTGGGTAATATCCACGAAGTCCTCGATGGTTTGTTAGGCTACAGGCCAATTATGACCACGATTGCGAACAATCTCCAAGCTGTGCACCAGCGCATCGCCTCAGCCTGCAAGGCCGCGGGGCGAGATCCGTCGCAGGTGCGCTTGCTGGCAGTGTCCAAGACTTTTGCGGCTGCTGCGGTGGCGCAGGCGCTGGGTGCAGGCCAGCGCGAATTCGGCGAGAACTACATTCAGGAGGCGGTGGGCAAGGTGAATGAACTGGCCGGCACGCCGGCGATCTGGCATTGCATCGGCCCCATCCAGAGCAACAAGACGCGCCTGGTGGCCGAACATTTCGATTGGGCGCAGTCAGTTGATCGGTTGAAGATTGCGCAGCGCCTGAACGACCAGCGACCGGCGCAGCTGGCGCCGCTGCAGGTGTGCATCCAGGTCAATACCGATGGCGGCCCCACCAAAGCCGGGGTCGCGCCCGATGCGCTGGCGGAACTGGCGCACGCCATCTCGGAACTGCCGCGACTGCGCCTGCGTGGTTTGATGACGATTCCGGAGCCAGCGCCCGATTTCGAATCGGCTTGTGCCCTGCATGCACCTGCCCGCTTGTTATTCGAGCAGCTCAAGATGCAAGGGCTGTCGCTGGACACCTTGTCGATGGGCATGAGTGCCGATCTGGAGGCAGCGATTCATGCCGGCAGCACCATGGTGCGCGTTGGAACGGCGATCTTTGGCGGGCGCGCGCCGATGGGCACCTGAGGCACCAGCTTCGCTTGCTGGCAACCCGTGGCATGCCGCCAGGCGCCGACCCGATGCCCTCGCGCTGGGGTCAGGATTTATTGGTGTCGATCGGGCGTATCGCGCCGCATTCGGCGGATAGCCATTTTCCCTGGCTGTCCATGGTCATGCGCTCGGTCTTGCCGGCCTTGGTGGTGTTCACCGTGATCTTGGTGGTGTAGGCCTGGGGGCTGATGAACGTGACCTCACCTTCGCCGCTGGATACCGGCTTGGTGCAACTGAACGCAAACTTCATCTTGTTGCCGCTGCGCGGCGAAACCGTGTTCTTGCAGTCGCCTTGCTGGGCTGGCAGTTCGTTGCGCTCGATCATCTGCTGGGTCATGCAGATCTTGACGCTCATGGCGCCCGGCCCGCCAGAGCCCATGCCCACGCCCTGTTTACCCATCATCTCCTGCATCATCTTGCGCTGCTCCGGCGTCATCGACGCCATCTGCTGCTGCATCTCCGCCATCGCCTTCTCCATCTCGCCCGAGCCGCTTTGCATTTTGGTCTGCATCTCCCACAGGCCGGGTTTCATCGTTTGCGCATACGCGCCCGTTGCAAAAACACCCAGCAGCCAGATGGCGGTCGTGACGATCATTTTCATGTGGTGTCCCCAAAAGATGGAATTCTCGCAAAGGAACGGGGGCCGGCGGTGTGCATTTGTGGCGCTATTGGTAACTTCGTCGTATGTCATATCAGGCGCAGCTGGGTCGAGTTGACGACCTCCTCCATGACGGCGTAGGTGCGGGTTTCACGCACGCCAGGCAGCTGCCACAAAACCGTGCCGGCGAATGCGCGATAGGCGTCCATATCGGCCATGCGCGTCTTGAGCAGGTAGTCGAATCCGCCGGCCACCATATGGCACTCCATGATTTCGCTGCGCACCTGGACCGCCGCCTTGAAGGCGTCGAATACATTGGGTGTGGTGCGGTCGAGCAGGACTTCAACGAACACCAGCATGCCACGGCCAAGTTTGTGCGGGTTCAGCCGTGCCTCGTAACCCAGGATGTAACCTTCGCGCGTCAGGCGCTGTACCCGTGCGAGCACGGCCGTGGGTGACAAGGCCACGCACTCCGCCAGCTTGAGGTTGGAGATCCGTCCGTCGGCCTGCAGCTGCTGCAGGATCTTCATGTCGATGCGGTCGAGCTCCGGGTGGGGTGAAGCGAGGGTCATGACAGCCGGTAGGTCTCGAGGTGGATGCTGGTCTCGGAACTGCTGATGCCACGGATCAGCCGGATGCGCTCGAGCGCCTGGGAAAGTTCTGACAGATTGCCGGCGCGCAACTCGGCCAGCAGGTCCCAGCGGCCGTTGGTGTCGTGCAGCGTGGCTACCGCCGGCTCGCCCAGCAGGCTGGCGATGACCGAGCGGGTTTCGTTGCCTTCGACCGCCACCCCCATCCAGGCCCGTATCTCGTTGGGCTGTGCGTCCGGCCGCAGCCGTACGGTGTAGCCGACGATGATGCCGGCGTCCTCGAGTTTGGTCACGCGGTTCGTGACCGTGCCACGCGACACGCCCAGTTTGCGCGCCAATATGGCCACGCTGGTGCGTGCGTCCTTGCGCAGCAGCGAAATCAGTTCACGGTCGACAGCGTCCATGGATTGTCATTTTGTCAGAAATAGGTGGCGTATCGGCATATTTATGGCGAATTGCTTGCAAAGTTGACGATTTACATTGGCATGACCTCGGGAGACACTGGTTCTGTTTCCTCAAGCCACCCATTGTCCTGATCCCCAGGCCCGTACCATGAAAACCACCCACGCCCCCATCCGCACCCGCTATCTGAGTCCTGTCGACATCGCCCTCATCCTGCGCCATCAGGGCATGGCACAGGCGCTGCGCGGCATGCACGACGCCATCCACGCCGACTATCTGCGCTGGCAGGACTTCGACAAGAATGCCCGTGTCGGCAATCATTCACCTTTGGGTGTGATCGAGTTGATGCCAATTGCCGATGACAAGACCTATACCTTCAAATGTGTCAACGGGCATCCGGGCAACACCCGGTTCGGCTTGCCCACCGTGATGGCCTTCGGCGTCATGGCCAGGGTCGACAACGGTGTTCCGGAGTTGTTCAGCGAACTGACTTTGACTACGGCGGTGCGCACGGCGGCCATGTCGGCTCTGGCAGCGCACGCACTGGCCCGGCCTGACAGCCGTTCGATGGCGCTGATCGGCAATGGTGCGCAAAGCGACTTTCAGGCGCTGGCGTTCCATCATCTTCTGGGTATCCGGGAGATAAGGCTGTACGACACCGACCGACAGGCGACCGACAAGCTGATGCGCAACCTGCAACACGCCGACATTCGATTGGTGCGTTGTGCCAGTGTGGCGGAAGCCGTTCGCGGTGCCGATATAGTGACCACTGTGACCGCTGACAAAACCAACGCCACCATCATCACGCCCGACATGGTCGAGCCCGGCATGTTTTTCAATGCGGTGGGCGGAGACTGCCCGGGCAAGACCGAGCTGCATGCTGACGTTCTCCATGGCGCCAAGGTTTTTGTCGAATACGAGCCGCAGACCCGGATTGAAGGGGAGTTGCAGCAGATGCCAGCGGACTTTGCCGTTACCGAACTCTGGAAAGTACTGCAAGGCCATCAGGCAGGTCGCACCCACTCCGATCAGGTCACGATCTTCGACTCGGTCGGCTTCGCACTGGAGGATTTTTCGGCGCTGCGCTATATGCGCGACAGCGCCAGGGCGCTCGGTGTTGGTCAGGATCTGGCGCTGATTCCAGCGTTCAATGACGCCAAGGACTTGTTCGGGCTGATCGACGTGATGGCGCGCACGCCGGCCGACACGGTGTCGGCGCGGACACGGGTGCTGGACGAGGCGCTGGTTTGACCGATCCACACCCGCTTGCGCAGGCCATGAAAGGCGTGAGCCTGATTGGCGCGCCCACCGACGTGGGTGCCGGTATGCGGGGTGCCCGCATGGGGCCGGCCGCATTGCGGGTTGCCGGCATTGCCGAGGCGGTGACCCAGTTTGGCATCGACGTGCGCGACTGCGGCAATCTGGATGGTCCGATCAATCCATGGCTGGACGCCGTCGATGGTTTCCGCCACCTGCCCGAGGTCGTGGCCTGGAATCAACTCCTGCATGACGCGGTATTTGCAGAGCTGTCTGCCGCCAGATTGCCGATCGTGCTCGGAGGCGACCATTGCCTGGGCATCGGCTCGATCAGTGCGGTCGCGCGCCATTGCCGCGAGCGCCGCAAGAAGCTGCGTGTGTTGTGGTTCGACGCCCATGCCGACTTCAATACCGCCACGCTGACGCCCAGCGGCAATATCCACGGCATGCCGGTGGCCTGCCTGTGCGGCCAGGGTCCGCGCGAACTGGTGGAAATCGGTGGACATGTACCCGCGCTGCATCCACGCGAGTTGCGCCAGATCGGCATCCGCAGCGTGGACGAAGGCGAAAAGCGCCTGGTGCACGATATGGGCATCGAGGTGTTCGACATGCGCTACATCGACGAGATGGGCATGCGCCACACCATGGAGCTGGCGCTGGCCCTGGTTGATGCGAACACGCACTTGCACGTCAGTCTGGACGTTGATTTTCTCGACCCGGACATCGCGCCAGGCGTGGGCACCACGGTCCGGGGCGGTCCGACCTACCGCGAAGCCCAGCTGTGCATGGAAATGATTGCCGATACCGGGCGCCTGGCATCGCTGGATGTGGTCGAACTCAATCCGGCGCTGGACATCCGAAACCAGACCGCTGAACTGGCCGTCGATCTGATCGAGAGCCTGTTCGGCAAGAGTACCTTGATGCGAAAGTCCGGCGCCGGCCGGTGATGCGTGACAAAAGCCGGGCGATGAGCCCGGACCGGCTTCAGCCGCCCTTGTGGGGACGTTTGCCCGGATTTTTCTTGCTGCGCGTGGCAGTGCCACGCTCCAGGCTGATCTTCTGGCCGTGGGTCACGGGCATCGAGAAGCCCTTTGCAGGTACAGGGCGGGGGCTCGCCAGACGGTCAGCTTCGGTACGGATGGCTTTGGCCATGATGAATCACTCCAGAAAATTCAGTTCAACCCGCTATTAGGCCACAGTGTGCGAGGCCCTGGCCAACTCTTTGCAGATCCTGGCATGTGAACACCTTTGGCCCAGGATGGAGGATCTCGCCGGTACGCTCAGACAAGCAGGTCCAGATCATCTTCGCCCACCTTGTCGCGCAGGCTGGCCGCCCGCTGCGCACGATCAGCGCGGGCCTGCACATCGGGCACCCTCTCCTGCATGATGGCGCCCAGAGCCTGCGGCAGGCGCACGCGCTGTGCTGCGTCAGCAAATTCGAAAATGCGCATGTGGGACCATGGCGCGTCGGGTCGCTCGTCCATCAGCGTGGCAAAACGGGTCAGCACACCGCGCTCCAGCGCGACATGGTCGATCGGCTCGACCTCGGCGCGCAGATAGTCGGTGTAGGCGTCGAATTGGCCTGGCTTGGCGCGCCAGTAGAAAACCTTGGCGCAGGTCGATGGGATCATGGCTGGGTCGGTTTAAGGGTTGTGGTGCCACGGTTTATATACCGCCCGAGCGCGTCGTGGTGTGGCGACGCGTGCCGGCTAACCTGTGAACACATCTCGGGCTCCCTGATCGTGAAGAGCGGTTGGCGCACTTCAGCAATCGGTTAGAGTGGCATCAGGAACGCGTGCGGGTAAGCACCCATTATTCAATCAACTTCGGAGGTCCCATGGGCGTTCAACTGCTTCAGGATATCTATCTGTTCAAGCAATTCCAGCCCAAGGAATTGGAAGAACTCAGCGCCAAGGGCGTGGTCAAGACATTCAAGGCCGACGAGGAAATATTCTCGGAGGGCGACAAGGCTTCGTCACTTTTTGTCATCCGCCACGGCACGGTGCACATCCGCCGTTCCGGCAAGAAGGACGACGTCGATGTGGTGCAACTGGGCACCGGTGCGCATCTGGGTGAGATGCCCTTTGTCAATGACGAACCACGCTCCGCGTCGGCCATCGCGCTCGAGCGTTCCGAACTGCTGGAAATCGGCTACGACGTTCTGCAGGCGCATCTGGACAAGCATCCGGCCACGGCCGTGAAGTTCTATCGCGCCCTGGCCCATTTTCTGGCCGGCCGGCTGCGCGTCACGACCATCGATCTGTCGTTCTCGCGCGAGCGGAATCTGCGGCTCTTCTAGGCCGACGCCGCGGCCGTTGCCGCTTGGCTGGCGGCCGGTCAGCGAAGGAACAGGTTCGCAGCATGCTGGCCCAGTCCCTGGGCCACGCTGGCAAAACGATTGCCATGCACCGCGCGGGCCTGCGGAAACTGCGCCGCAATGCGCTCGGACAGCGCACTCAGGCCGGTTGATCCACCGGTGAAATAGACTGCGTCAACCTGCGCAGCTGTGATCCCGGCCATGTCGGCGGTGGCGCGTGCGGCCTCTGTGATGCGTTGCAGGCCGGTGTCGATGCTGGCCTTCACCGCCGCATCGTCCAGCAAGACGTGCAAGCCCTTGTCCAGTTGATCGAGTTCGATACGGGCACTGGCCGAGTGGGCAACCGTGATCTTGGCCTCTTCGGCCAATGCCGTCAAAGCATGGCCCAAACGCAGCTCCAGTACCGTCATCAGCCGGGCATGGTGTTTCGGGTCGGCATAAAAAGGCTTCATCGACCGCAGTTCGGCCATCCTGGCCGGCGCATACACCGTGTTGATCAGGTGCCACGTGGCCAGGTCGAAGTAGACGCGACTTGGCACCTCGCGGCCGGTCGGGCCGAGGCCGCGATAGCCGCAGCTGGGCAACAGGTGCGCCAGTTCTATCAGGCGGTCAAAATCGGTGCCGGCCACGTGTACGCCGTGGTTGGCCAGGATGTCGTCGCGCCGGTCCGGACGCTGGCGCCGGTCGGGGCCGACCCGCACCAGCGAAAAGTCGGAAGTGCCGCCGCCGATATCGGCGACCAATACCAGGTGCTCGGCGTTGACGGTGGCCTCAAAATCCAAAGCCGCAGCGATCGGCTCGAACTGGAATTGCACCTGCTTGAAGCCCACCTGTCGCGCGGCTGCCTCCAACGCTGACTGTGCCGTGGCGTCGCGCTGCGGATCGTCGTCGACAAAAAAAACGGGTCGACCGAGCACCAGTCGATCGGGCGCCTGGCCTGCGGCCTGTTCCGCACAACTGCGCAAGTGACGCAGATAGGTCGAGATCACATCCAGATAGCGCACGGAAAATCCACCGCCGACCTCGGTCGCCTGCTCGGCCAGGGTCGAACCCAGAATGCTTTTCATGGAGCGCATCAGGCGCCCTTCGACGCCGTCGACATACGCGGCAACAGCGGCGCGACCGTAACTGCGCTCCGGCTCCTGCGCACCGGACAAGCCTTCGACCGCATAAAAAACGGCCGTGGGCATGGTGGCATGGCCGGGCTCCAGTTCCACCAGTCGAGTTCCATCGGCTTGCACCAGCGCAATCGCGGAATTGGAAGTGCCAAAGTCGATGGCGCAGACGCAGGACATGTGGATATGGAGAGACGAAGGTGCGTGCGCGCCGACATGCATGGGAGAAGGCGCCGGACGCCAGCGTGGCGAACCAAGCCGGCGATTCTAGCGGCAGCCGCTGTTGTGGGTGCCCGCTACGGGTGCATGGCCGTTACACTGGCGCGCCGCCCAGGCTCACCTATGTCCTTCAACACGTTCCCCCTTGCCTCTGAGCTTTTGCGTGCGGCAACGGGCTCGGGGTTTCTGGTGGCCACACCGGTTCAGCAGGCGGTGATTGCGGCCGCACTCGCTGGTAACGATGTGCTGGGTATTGCCCAGACCGGCTCCGGAAAAACCGCTGCGTATGTGCTCCCGCTGCTGCAGTCGATGCTGCGCAGGCCAGCACCGTCGCCGCGCCGGGTGCTGGCCCTGGTGCTGGTCCCCACCCGCGAATTGGCGACCCAGGTGGCGGAAACCGTGCGCTCACTGGCGCGGTTTTTGCCCGAGGCACCCAAGCTGGCGGCATTGTTTGGCGGGGTTTCGGTCAATCCGCAGATGATGCGTTTGCGCGGCGGCGCCGATATCGTGATCGCCACGCCGGGCCGGCTGCTCGATCTGGTTGACAAGAACGCAGTGGCGCTGGGTCAGATCAATACGCTGGTGCTCGATGAGGCCGACCGCATGCTCGACGCCGGGTTTGCCGACGAACTCGCGCGTGTGCTGGCCTTGTTGCCCCAGCGGCGCCAGACCTTGCTGTTTTCGGCCACGATGCCGCCGGCAGTGGAAAAGCTGGCGCAGGCGTTGATGCGTGACCCGCTGCGTGTACAGATCGCCGACGATGCGCTGACCGTGCCCGATATCGTGCAGCGGGTTATTGCGGTCGATCCGGCGCGACGTACGCAGCTGTTGCGCCAGCTGATCAAGGACCATGCCTGGAAACGCGTGCTGGTGTTCGTGGCGACCCAACATGCCGCCGAGACGGTCGCTGCCAAGCTGTATGCCAACGGTGTTTATGCCACGCCGTTTCACGGTGGGCTCAGCCAGGGCGGCCGTACCCAGGTGCTGCAGGAAATGCGCGATGGGCAGTGGGACGTGGTCGTCACCACCGACCTGGCCGCACGGGGACTCGATATCGCGCAGTTACCGGTGGTGGTGAATTACGATCTTCCGCGTTCTGCGGTCGACTATGTGCACCGCATCGGTCGCACCGGGCGCGCCGGCGCCAGCGGTCTGGCGCTGAGTTTCGTCAGCGCCACGACCGAGGCGCATATGCAGCTGATTGAAAAACGTCAGGGTTTGCAGCTTGAGCGCGAGGTGGTGGCCGGCTACGAGCCGACGCAGGCGCAGGTGCCTGATCTGGCGCCCGTGCCGGGCACCGGCGGCATCAAGGGCAAGCGCCCGAGCAAGAAGGACAAGCTGCGCGCAGAGGCGGCGCGCCAGCAGGGTGGGTCGCCGGCATCGGACACCGACGCCGGCTGATCATTTCGCCGCGGCCTCGCCGGGCGCTTGTGCCGTATCACTGGCGTCGGCCGGCGCGGCTGCGTCGTGGGTTACCGGCCGGGGCTTTCGATGACCCGGCTTGACCAGGATCTCGATATAGACATGGGTCGCGCCCTGCGCCGCAGCCGTATCGATCTGCCGTGCCAGCTCCTGCTCGGTCGTGGCTCCGGCGCTGTCTTCGGTCAAGCCGAAGCGGCAAGCGAAGTCCTGAAAATCGACGCCTTCGGGCAAGGGTTTACGCCGTTCGCGCTTGAAATACTGGCGAATTTCGTGTTTGAGGGCATCGAGCACCCGGTCCGGATGCCGGCCAGCCAGTGTCAGGGAGAAAGTTTTCTTCATGGGTGATGGTAGCGCGCTACAGTGGTCTCCTTTGTTCCCCCAGGAATTTCGCAATGGCACGCAGCAGCAGCAACATCTGGTCGGAAAAGGTGCTGGCACTGATCCGCTCCGGCAACACGTCCGCGGCCGTTGCGCAGATCAAGGTCGCTCCCAGCGTCAAGGATTTGCGTGCCCTGCAGGCGGCAATGATCGTACATCGGTTCCAGGGCCGTTGGCCCACGGTCGATAACGCCATCGCCGACAACCTCGACGCACTTTCCGCGCCGCGCCTGCATCGCTCGCCTTGATCGATTGGCGCAGGAGCGGGTAGCGATGCGCGCCTGAATCGCGGCGCGCATACAGGTTGCGCAACAACTCTTGTGCCGGTTTCTGCCGCCAAGTCTTCGCTTGTTCACAGGCGAGGTCTTGATGTTTTCATGGTCTGCGAAGGCTTGCCAGCGACAGTGGCGTGCTGAAACCGGCCAGTCGGTAGATGACGGTAGCTGACGGTTGCCTCTGCGGGCGCTGCGCACTAGACTGCAGCTTGGCGCCGCGGTGCGCTCAAAAGGGGTTACACCATGCATGCTGCCCTGCGTTGCGTCATTGTCGCCGTTGCCCTCGTGACAGGCCCTATCGCGCTTGCGCAGACCCTTACCGCCAGCTTTGATGATCTTTCATCCCCACCTGCCAACGACACGAGTCAGTCGCTCTTCTTTTCCAATGGTGGCAGTCTGGACTACCAGGGCATCACCTGGGACTCACGATTCAAGGTGGTGGGTGATGCCTATCGCGTCGATCCATTCACACCCGGGCCACTGTATGGCCAGGCCCATTCCGGCGCGTATTTTGTTACCAGTGAGTTTGACGATCCGCTCAATGACGGCCTGCAGATCACGACGACCATGCGGCTCACCGGCGCCTGGTTCGGACGCAATGCGTACTATGGATTCGGGGCGGGCGCCGATCAGGTCACGATCCATGCGCTTGCGGGAACCCAGGTGATGGCGTCGGTGGTGTTCGATTTGCCCGATACCGATCCTGGCAATCCGGCACGACTGCAGTTCGCGAACACCAGTGTTTTTTCAACCTTGGGTGGCGTCACCGGGTATCGCATCGATCGCCGTGCACTGGGCAGCCAGAACGGGCATTGGGTGGCCGATGATTTCAGCTTCGTCGCTGCCTCGCCGGTTCCCGAGCCGGCGCCGGCATGGATGTGGTTGGGTTCCCTGGCATTACTGGCGCATCGCGTGCGTCGCCGCCCCGAAGGCTGACGCTGCTCCAGCGCTCGACGCTGGAGCAAGTCGAAGTTCAGCAAGCGGGTCGCGATCACGGTTTCGGCCATGAAGCACACCAGCACCAGCAGAAAACAGCAGATTCCGCCCCGGAATCCGGCAATCGCCCAGCTTGCGCTCAGGAAAGCGGTGGTCTCGCCGCGGATCAATAGGATGATGGTCAGGCCGACGACCGCCTCAGCGATCGGCTGCATCAAATCCGGAATCTCCGCCCATTTGGTTTGTGGATGTTCGCCGGATCAAGCGCCAGGCCAGCAGCGATGCCGCAATGGCCAGCGCCGCGCCGCCGCCAGCCAGCAATCCGACCGCCAACGTCACCTGCAAAGGCTGCAAAGGCAGGTCAA
>Ga0105047_10001566_pt1 | contig 41050 bp, 36 predicted proteins | sample MAT04_FD_78384 | JGI IMG/M metagenome (GOLD analysis project Ga0105047, IMG submission 78384) | Freshwater microbial communities from Lake Fryxell liftoff mats and glacier meltwater in Antarctica - MAT-04 (megahit assembly) | ecosystem: Environmental > Aquatic > Freshwater > Ice > Liftoff...
CAACTCTCAATACAACCTCACCGCGGCAAGATGCAGCACAGTAGCGAAGGCTCTTCGGCATATCCCCGGTTTCGGTCACTCCGTAGCGCCCGGACGCGCGGAGCCGCTTACGGTCCTGCTCGTGCTCGACCACTTGACTGGCCCTCACTTTCGGCGGGGCCGTCGCCTCAAGACTCTCGTCGGGTGGCTGGCTGGCGTCCCTTAGCCACAGCTGAAGGTGCCGGTGATGCCTTCGGGGTTGATACTGGTGAAGCTCCCGCTGCGCAGGTCAGCGTTGAGGGTGAGAGACCAGCCCTCGGGGAAAAAGTCGACGCCGACAAGGCGGAATTCGACATTGAGGATCGTCTCCTTGGTTCCAGCCTCGAACGTGTCGAAGGTGGGCCCGAAGTCTGTTTGCGCGGGGATGCGGACAGCTGCCGACCCCCCCTGAGAATCGAATGCCAGGATGTTCAGCTCCGTGGCGGACACATCGCACGATTCGACCTCCAGCGGGAAGTCTGCTCCGTTGACCTGGATCTGAAAAACTCCTACGGCGGCTTCCTCACCGATGGTCGAGGTGGTGCTGCTCGTCGAGGTCGTGGTGTCGCCACCGTCGTCCGTACCGGCGGTCGAGGTGGTCCTGATCGTCGTGGTCGTGGTGTCGCCACCGTCGTCCGTTGCGTCGCTCCCTCCACAGCCGGCGAGGAAAACAGTGGCGAAAGCGGAGACAAGAATCACTCGGCCAATCAGCATGGTCGGACATTAGCCCTTCTACGACCACGTCTACGTCCACCGCCAACGGCTCGAAGTGAAACTGCGCCCCGACACAGTCGCAGAGTTCACCTGGCGAGACGGCACCCACCGCACCACCACCCCACGCGGCGCATCACCCACCCCAAAGATCCGACCACCCGTCTGATCCGCAGGCGCACGTGGGTCGTCCGGGGCCCGCGGGTAGCGTCTGGGCCGTGGGGCCCATCCGTCGTAACGCACTGGCGCAGCTGTCGTGACCTCACGCAGCACCGGGGCCTTCGTCGTTCGCGGCTGGGCGTGGGCCGCCGCCACGGGCGAACTGCAGTGCCACTACTCGCACGGCAGCATCGACTTCGTCGAGACGTTCACGTTCCCCACCAGCGACGGCCCGACCGAGCCCGACGAGCAGCTTGCTCGGGCCTTCGACCTGCTCACCGTCACCGCCGGCGTCAGCTACTACAAGACTGCTGCCGCCGAGCGGGTGACGCTCGACGGGCTGGCCGGCCACCCAGCCTGGGTGCCGTACGTGCAGACCCTGTACGACGAGGGGCTGCGCGAGTTCGCGGTCGTCAATGACCTGCCGGTGCCGTTCGTGCCGGCGGTCGGGGTGGGCACGACGCGGCCGACGCATGCCGCATCGGCGCCACGCACGGTCGGCAACACCAGCCCGTTGGTGCCGATGGGCGGAGGTCGCGACTCCCTGCTCGTCGCCTTCGCCTTGCGGTCGCTGCACCCGGTGCTGCTCACCGTCAAGCCGAACCACGTCGTTGATCAGCAGGCCGAACTGCTCGACACCGAGGCCATCACTGTCGGCCGAACGCTCGACCCCGGCCTCGGCGAGCTCAACCGCTCCGGTGCTCTCAACGGACACGTGCCGGTCACGGCCATCAACTCCTGCGTGGCTGTGGTGGCCGCAGTGCTGCAGGGAAACCACCAGGTGGTGATGTCGAACGAGCGAAGTGCGAACGAACCCACTCGCATGCTGCGTGGCACACCCATCAATCACCAGTACTCCAAGAGCGGGCACTGTGAGCAACTGTTGCGCGACACTCTGGCCGCGCTGCACATCGAGGTCGACTACTTCTCGGCGCTGCGCCCGTACGGCGAGCTCGCCATCTCGCGCGCAATTGGCCGGCACCTCCACGCGCTCCCCCCGTTCCTCAGCTGCAACCGAGCGTTCGTGTTCTCAGCGGCTGATCGCTCACCCTCGTGGTGCGGCGAGTGCGCAAAGTGCCGGTTCGTCTTCCTCGGCCTCGCGCCGTTCGTCGATCGTGCCGAGCTGATCGGCATCTTCGGGCGCGACCTGCTTGCCGGCGCCGCTGATGTTGCGCAACTCGCCGCCATGCTCACCGGTACCGAGCGAGCGTTCGACTGCATCGGTACCGACGAGGAAATCTCCGCCGCACTTCACCTGGCCGCCGACGGGCAATGGCACGACTCGACTGCACTGGCAGCGCTGTGCGTCACGATCCCACGCGTGCCGGTGGAGGCGCTGGCGTTGCTGCTGCGACCCGACGACGGCCTCGTCGATCACACTCCGTCGACCCTGCGCAACCTGGTGCGGACGGTGCTCGGATGAAGTTCACGCAGCTGCATGCGCGCCGCATCGGCGTGTGGGGCGCCGGTCGCGAGGCACAGGCCGTCGTCGCCGCGCTACCCGCCGGTGTGCAGCTCGTCCTCATCGGCGACCGGGCCGACGACGAGCAGCTGCAGCAACTCGCGGCCGCCAATGGCGCGCTCGCAATCGCCGCCCACCAACTGGTCGGCCACGAGGCGCTCGATCTGCTGGTGCGCTCCCCCGGTGTGTCGGCGTATCGCTCCGAGCTACAGGCCGCACGCGCACGCGATACCCGCGTGACCACCCTGCTCGACCTGTGGTTACACGAGACCACCGCAGAACTCGTCATCGGGGTCACCGGCACGAAGGGCAAGAGCAGCACCAGCCTGCTCATCGCGGCGCTACTCACCGCGGCCGGCGCGTCAACAGAGGTTGGTGGCAACATCGGCCGCCCGATCATCGATCTGCCGCCCGACCCGATCGTGGTGGTCGAGGTGAGCAGCTATCAGGCGACCGATGTCTCGATGTCGCCGCAGATCGGGGTGCTCACCAATCTGGGGATCGACCACATCCCGTGGCATGGGTCGGCCGCTGCGTACCGACGCGACAAGCTCCACCTGTTCGCCTACCCGCAGCTGCAGCATCTCGTGGTGGGGCAGCACGACGATGCCTTGCGCGCCGAGCTGCGCGATCTGCCAGGCCGTCACCACTTCATCGGGACCGACACGGTGCACGCCGACGACGGTGCACTGTGGCGCGGCGCCGAACTGATCACCTCGCTCGCCGGGACCGAACTGGCCGCGCCGCACATGGCCCGCAACATTGCAACCGCCTCCGTCGCCGCCGAGCTTGCCCTGGGCCGGATGCTCTCCCCTGCAGAGATCACGCACGCCATCACGCACTTCGAACGCCCACCGGGCCGCCTCGAAGTCATCCCGAGCGACGATGGCTTCACGTGGGTGAACGACTCGCTCGCCAGCAACCCGTTCGGCGCTGCGGCCGGCATCGCGGCACACCATGACAGGTCACTCGTGCTCATCATCGGCGGCGGCGACCGCGGCGTCGACCCCGCCGAACTGCTCGACGCCATCACGGCGCACGGAAGCGTCCGTGGCATCGTGGCAATGGGCGAGGCCGGGGCCAACTGGGCAGCTCGTCTCCGTGCGCTCGCCCTGCGCGTCGAGTTCATCGACGCCGACGATGTTGCAGCCGGCGCTCACGCTGCCGCACGGCTGGCCGAGCCGGGCGACATGGTGCTGTTCGCGCCGGCGGCGCCCACGTCGTCGGCGGTAGGCACGTGGGAAACCCGAGGCGCCCAACTCCGCGCGACCGTGGCCCAGATCGGCAACGCCAGCGCGTAGGTCAGTGCTGGTGTGGGGCGTGGCCGGCTTCGCGGTGCACGTGATGCGTTTCGGTGATCACCAGCCGGTCGCCCAGTCGAGTCAGCCCGACACCGAACGTCTCGAGCAAGTGATCGGGGGTCAGCACGTCGCGTGGCGGACCTTCAGCGATGACTCGCCCAGCCAGCAGCAGCGCTCGGTCACACACCAGCGCTTCGCCGATGTCGTGGGTGGAGGTGACGAGCGCCGCACCGCGATCGCGCTCCTGTTGCATGGCCGACAAGAACGCCTCGCGGCCGGCGGCATCGAGGCCGGCGGTGGGCTCGTCGAGCACCAGCAACTTGGCGCGGCGGGCGAGCACCTGGGCGAGGTACACCCGCTGCTGCTGCCCGCCCGACAGGCTGCGCAGCGGATGATTGGCGAGGTGCGACACGCCCATTCGCTCGAGCGAGTCGCGCACCATTTGCTCGTCGGTGGCGCCAGCGCGTGCGAAGCGGTTGCGATGGTCGAATCGCGCCATGCGGACCACGTCGATCGCCCGCATCGGGAGAACGAACCCGCTGGCGTGGAACTGGCTGAGGTAGGCGAGACCGCGAGGCTGCGAACCAGGGCGACCACCGAGCACCGTCAGCTCGCCACTCACAGGTTCCAGCAGGCCAGCAATGGTGCGCAGCAGGGTGCTCTTGCCGGAGCCGTTCGAACCGACCAGCGCCAATGACGCACCGGGGGCCACCTCGGTCTCGATGCCACTGAGCACGGCACGCGAGTGGTAGCCGACCGCCAGACCGCGAGCCCGCACCGGTTGCTCGGCAACGCTCATGCCGCCATCTCCAGCGTGTGGTCGTCGGAGTGACGGCGGGCCGTGAGTGCATCGCTGATGGCGGTGTAGATGAACACCAGGAAGAAGATGACCACCGCCGTGAGCACCACCGACGCACCGGCGGCGGTGCTGTAGTGGTACGACACCAGCAGGCCGATGTACGTGGCGGCTGTGCCGGCGCCGGCCGCGATGAGCATCATCAAGCCCACCCTGCGGGCCAGCAACGCGCCCACCCCTGCGGGGGCCAGCAGCATGCCGAACACCAACAGCGTGCCCACGGTCTGGAACGAGACGATGACCGTGGTGGCAATGAGCACGAGCATCAGGTTGTGGTGCAGCTTCGACGAGTAGCCCATCACCTGCGCGAGATCCGGGTCGAAGCACAGCAGCAGGAACGGGCGCGCGAAGAACACGCCGGCCAACAACACCGCGGCGGTGGCGATGGCCTGCACCCACAGGTCGCCGGATGAGATGCCGAGCAGTTCGCCGAACAGGATCTTGACGAGGTCGCCGGTGAACGAGTCGGAGCTCGACACCATGACCACACCCAGCGCGAGTAGCCCGACGAACAGCAGCCCGATGGCCGTGTCGGACGACAGGCGCGAGCGGTTGGTGATCAGCCCCACACCGCCGATCATCGCCCCCGCCCCGACCGCTGCGCCCAGCATCGGCGGCAGCCCCAGCAGCATCGCCCCGGCCACGCCTGGCAGCACACCGTGCGCCAGCGCGTCGCCGATGAAGGCCAGCCCGCGCAGGACCACGTAGGTACCCACCACTGCGCACGCCAAGGACACGAGCACACCGGCCAGCAGGGCGCGCTGCAGGAAGGCGTTGTCGAGGAAGGGGTCGAGCGCCCAGTTCATGAGGTCGACCGTAGGCGAATCACACGGAGAGCGCGGCAGCGACTGCGTTCGCGAGATCGAGCATGAAGGTGCGATAGGTGCCGTCGTCGGGCAGGTTGTGCGTGGCTAGTTCCACCACGGCAGCGCCCGTCTCGTCGGCGATGGCGGCGACGACGTCGCCAGGAGTGCCGACCTCAGTGAAGATGACGGTGACACCCTCGGCCTCGATCAGCTCCTTCAGTTCGGCGATCTCGCCTGCCGCGGCCTCGGCCTGCGACGACAGCGACGGCACCACAGCGCCAACCAAAGTGAATCCGTACTGGTCGGCGAAGTAGCCGAGCGACTCGTGACCGGTGACCAGCTTGCGCTCATCGGCCGGAATTGCCTTCAGTACGTCGGCCACCTCGGCATCCAGCTCGGCCATCTCGGCCACCATGTCGTCACCGCGCGAGCCCACATCGATGCCGGCCTCGGCCAGCACGGGCACCAGCGCGGCCACCACGTCGCCCATCACCGCAGGGCTCGTCCACAGGTGCGGATCGTCGCTGCCAACACCGTGCGCGTGTTCGTCCGCTTCTCCCGCGTGCTCCCCACCCTCCTCGTCCGCGTGCTCCTCGGGCAGTTCTCCTTCACCGATCGCGCGAATGCTGGTGTGGTCGCCGGCAAGGAACACTGTGACACCAGCGGCCGCCGCCTCATCCAACGCGCCCTCCAAGCTCTCCTCGAGCTCGAGACCATTGGCCACCACCACGTCGGCCGTGTTGACGGCCTCGATGTCTTTCGCGGACGGTTCGAAATCGTGCGGATCGATGCCGTTGGGCATCAACACCGTGACGTTGGCCGCATCGCCCACCAGTTCGCTGACGACGGCACCGAGCACCGAGTAAGTGACCACCACTGTCTTGCCGCTGGTCGAGGACGGCGAGTCGCCGCCACACCCGACCAGCGGAAGTGCGACGCCGGCAATGGCAAGTGCCGCCAACGCGGCTCGGCGACCAGACAGGGAAGTCGGAGTGGGAAGCATTCCCATGACTGTACCGCCTCGGCGGCCAGTAATCGGAGTGATTCCGATGTTTGTTCGGGGGTTCCTACTCGTTCTCGTTTCCGGATAGCCTCGCCCACATGACGAGCACCATCGACCTCGCCCAGGTACACGAGGCCGTCGCCACCCGATTGCGCAACGACGAGCAGCTCTACACCAGCGGCCGGCGGGAGCTGGTCGAGTTGCTCGCTTCCGCTGGGAGGCCGGCCACCATTCCCGATTTGCTCGAAGCCCGACCGAAGCTCACCCAAAGTTCGGTCTACCGCAACCTGGCCGTGCTCGAGGAGGTTGGCATCGTGCAGAAGGTGGTCAGCACCGACGATCGTGCACGCTTCGAGCTAACCGAAGACCTGATGGGCCACCACCACCATTTGATCTGCGTCAGCTGCGGCCGGGTCGACGACTTCGTCGTGTCACGCTCGGCCGAGCTTCGGCTCGAGGAAGTGCTGGCGGCGGCTATCGGCAGCACCGGGTTCACCGCCTCGGGCCACCGCCTCGACGTGGTGGGAACCTGCGCCGACTGCACCTGAGAAGCGCCCGCCGGTGCTACTGGCGACCCAACTCGGCCGCGTACGCGGCATCCTCGCTGTCGGCGTACTTCTCCGGGCTGGCCTGGATGACCACCTCATGCAGCGTGCCCTGGAACGCGAAAGGCGCTGCATAGCGCGACGACACAGGTGAGCCGTGGTCGTAGCCCACGCTCGGCCCCACCGAGGAGATCATCCGCATCAGCAACGGCAGCTCCGCCTCGCCGACGGGCGCACCGTCGATCTCGATGCTCGCCGACCCGAGTCGGCCCGCATGGCGGCGCACCTTCACCGTCAGCTCGCACGCGCCTGCGGGCAGCAGCACCGACGACTCGATGACCGTGTGCTGATCGAACGCGTTGTAGTCGAACACCAGTCGGTCGTTCTGCACGAACAGCGAGAAGCCAGAGTTCTCGGTGCCGGTGGCGTACAACACGCCCTCGTCGCCCGCGTTGCGAGTGACATGCGCGGTGAGGTCGAAGTTGCGACCTCCGACCACCGCCGAGGCCTGCCCGGGCATTGGCGACATCGGTGGGCGATACACGTAGCGGCGGTTCTCGGGGTGCGGCGAGTGCGGCCGGTGGCGCACGCCGAACAGTTCGATGCCGCGGTCGTCGAGCGGCAGCACCTCGTGGCGCTCGGCCTCCGCCCACCACAGGTCGACCAATTCCTGCAGCCTTTCAGGCATCTGTTCGGCGAGGTCGTTGCACTCCGACACGTCTTCGGAAAGGTGGTACAGCTCCCATGCCTCCGTGAAGTAGTCGGCGTCCTTGTCGTGCTTGCACACCGCCTTCCACCCGTCGAACACCAGGGCCCGGCTGCCCCCGTTCTCGAAGTACTGCAGGGTGTTGGCGGCGGGCGCGGCAGGGTCGGCCAGCACCGATACGAACGATCTGCCGGTGACCGGCTTCTGCGGCACACCGCGATATGTGCCGGGGGCGGTGATGCCGAGCAGGTCGTACAGCGTGGCTGCCACGTCGGCTGCGAACGTGAACTGCGTGCGCTTCGAGCCGCGTTGATCGGCCCCAATGCCCTGCGGCCAGTGAACGATCATCGGCACATGCACGCCACCCTCATGAGTGTTCTGCTTGTACCACTTGAACGGCGTGTTGCCGCACTGCGCCCAACCCCACGGGTAGTTGGTGTGGCTGTGCGGGCCACCGATGTCGTCGATGCGATCGATGGCTTCGTCAGGGGTTTCGAGAATGAGATTGAAAAACTTCATCTCGTGCATCACCCCGAACGGCCCGCCCTCCTGACTGGCGCCGTTGTCGGTCATCAGCACGAACACGGTGTTGTCGAGCTGGCCCACCGCGCGCAGGCCCTCGACCAAGCGACCGATCTGCACATCTGTGTGATCGAGGAATGCGGCGAACGCTTCCTGCAACCGGCAGCCGAGGCGACGCTCGTTGTCGGGCAACTCGGCCCACGGCTGCACGCCCGGGTTGCGCGGCGCCAGCTGCGTGCCCGGCGGAACGACCCCTTCAGCCAGCTGGCGCTGATACCAACGCTCACGGATGACATCCCAGCCTTCGTCGAAGCGGCCCTTGTACTTGGCCATGTACTCCGGTGGCGCCTGGTGCGGTGCGTGGCAGGCACCGAACGCGACATAGCTGAACACCGGCCGGTCGGGGCGCACGCCCTTCGAGTCGGCCACCATCTTGAGCAGCTGGTCGACGAGGTCGGCCGACACGTGGTACCCGTCGGCCGGGCCCGCGGGTGGCTCGACGATGTGGTTGTCGGACACCAGTTCGGGGTGGAACTGGTCGGTCTCTCCGTCGAGAAACCCGTAGAAGCGATCGAAACCGCGCCCGAGCGGCCACTGGTCGAACGGGCCGGCAGCCGAGCACTCCTCCATCGGCGCCAGATGCCACTTTCCCACTGCAAAGGTGGCGTAGCCCTGGTCGCGCAGCACCTCGGCAACGGTGGCGGTCTTGGTGGACACGTGGCCGAGCAGGCTGGGGAACCCGGACCGGAAGTTCGACACGCTGCGCATGCCCGCCATGTGCTGCCCGCGCCCGGTGAGCAGCGCGGCGCGCGTGGGCGAGCACAGCGGCGTGACATGGAAGTTGGTGAACTGCAGCCCGCCGGCTGCCAACGCATCGATGTTGGGTGTGTCGATGGTGGAGCCGTAGCAACCGAACTGCGCGAAGCCCACGTCGTCGAGCAACACCATCACGATGTTGGGCGCGCCGTCGCCCGGGTTGGGCAATTCCTCGAACCACGGCTCCGACTCGGCCAGGGTGCGCCCGATCGTGCCTTCGAATCGTTCCGTACGCATATGAGTGCTCCTCGCTCGACAGCGAATCTGCACGCTACGGTATTGTCAGAATGAGTGTCAACTGATTCGCGCCCTCCACAGCGCGGTGCCGACTAGGCTGCCCCGCACGCCGATCTAGGAGTTGTGTGTCGACCGCACTGGGCCTGCTGGCCGTCGTTCTGCTCATCATGGCCAACGGGTATTTCGTCGCAGCCGAGTTCTCCTTCGTCGCCGCCAAACGCGCTCGCCTCAACGACGCTGCGGCCACCGGCGACGTCAAGGCCGAGCGTGCGGTGCGAGTTCACAAGCGGCTCAGCTTCATGCTCTCGGGCGCCCAACTGGGCATCACGGTCACCTCGCTGGTGGTCGGCTTCATCGCCGAACCCACGCTGGGCGATGCGCTCGAGCCGGTGATGCGAGCGGTCGGGGTACCCCAGAACGCCCAGAGCGGTGCCGCGCTGGCCACCGGCTTCGTGCTGGCCACCGTCGCCCAGATGCTCATCGGTGAACTGGCCCCGAAGAACCTTGCCATCGCCCGCCCTGAGCAGGTAGCGCGTGCGCTCGCCGGGTCGATGCTGCTGTTCCTGAAGGTCTCCTCGCCCATCATCCGGTTGTTCGACGGGTCGGCCAACCGACTGCTGCGGGCGTTTGGTATCGAACCCGTCCAGGAGCTGCACGGGGCGGTGTCCATCGAGGAACTCGATGTCATCATCGAGGCGTCCGTGGAGACCGGCAAGCTCTCGCCGCAGCAAGCGGCGCTCATCGAGCGAGCCATCGACTTCCGTTCGCTGCAGGTGTCGGGTGCCATGCGCCCATGGAACCGAGTCACCACCATTGCCGCCGACGCCACCGGTGAAGACCTGCGCCGCCTGCTCACCACCCGCCACTCGCGCTTCCCAGTGGTCAGCTCCGACGGCACCGTCGTGGGCGTCGTACACGCGAAGGACTTGTTCTCGCTGACAGAGGCGTCGTTACACACCACCCTCGTCGACACGTTGTGCCGCTCGCCGCTGGTCGTGCCCGAGACTGCCACCCTGCGATCGGTGCTCGGCGACCTCCGCCACGAAACCACCGAGATGGCCATCGTCGCCGACGAATACGGCGCGCCGGCCGGCGTGGTCACCCTCGAAGACCTCGTGGAAGAGCTCGTCGGCGACATCTCCGACGAGTACGACGCCGATGGACCTGTCGCCGAGGAACTGATCGACGGCACCTGGCGCGTGCCCGGCTCGTGGCGTCTCGACGAGATCGAACGCGTCACCGGCGTGGAACTTCCCACCGACGGCGCGTACGACACCGTTGCCGGCCTGCTGCTGATGCGGCTGCAGCACATGCCCGCCGGCGGTGAAACCGTCGAGGTGGCGGGTGCCCTCATCGAAGTTGTGGCCATGAACGGCTGGGCGGTCACGACGGTGCGCATCACCCCGGCACCGCCGGTCGAGGACGATGGCGAGGACGACGAATGAACATCGGCCTCGGTCTCGGTGCGGCGGTGGTGCTCCTCGCCGCCAACGGATTCTTCGTCGCCGCCGAGTTCGCTCTCCTCGCCTCGCGGCGCTCACGCATCGAGCAGCTGGCTGCCGGCGGCGATAGGCGAGCGAAGCACGCACTAGCTGGCGTTCGCCAGCTCTCGCTGATGCTCGCCGGCGCGCAACTGGGCATCACCATCTGCTCCCTGCTGCTCGGCGCCGTAGCAGAGCCAACCATCTCGGGGCTCATCGAGAACGCCATCGGCCGGGTGGTCGAGTTGCCCGACTCGGCGCTCCACGCCATCGGCTTCACCATCGCACTCTCACTGGTGGTGTTCCTGCACATGGTCGTCGGTGAGATGGCGCCGAAGTCGTGGGCCATCTCGCACCCCGAGAAGTCGGCGCTCGCACTGGCCCGGCCGTTCCGCTGGTTCGTGCTGCTGTTCCGGCCCATCATCCGCCTGCTCAACCTCACTGCCAACGGCGTGGTGCGAGCCGTCGGCGTCGAGCCCCAGGACGAACTCGCGATGGCGCACTCCGCCGCCGATCTGCTGCTCCTGCTCGAAGAGTCGGCCGGTCACGGCGAGATCGGCGCCGAGGAGCACAAGATGCTGGCCCGCAGCCTGGAGCTGTCTGGCCTCACCGCGGGGTCGGCGATGACCCCTCGCCGCCAGGTGGTGGCCATCGACGCCGAGCAGTCAGCGGAGGCGCTGGCCGACCTCGTGCGCAGCTCAGGTCGGTCGCGCATCGTCACCTACGAGGGCGACCTCGACCACGGCCTCGGCGTCGTGCACGCCAAGGATGTGCTGTTGCTCGACCACGCCCGGCGCAGCACCACGCTGGCCCGCGACCTGGCCCGGCCGGTGGCGGTCACCCACGAAGGCCACCTGCTGGAAGATCTACTGCTCGAGATGCGCACCGGCCGGCAGCACCTCGCCGTGGTGGTCGACGAGCGCGGTGTGGTGGCTGGCATCGTCACCATGGAAGACGTGCTCGAGGAACTGATCGGCGACTTCGACGATGAGTCGGATCGACCCGTGCGTAGCCGTCGTTCAGCGCGCGGTACGGGGCGGGTGCTGCCCGGCACCACGCGACCCGCCGACCTCAGCGACGAGTTCGGCATCGAACTGCCAGAGGGAGACTGGACCACGCTTGCCGGCTACCTCATCGCCGAACTCGACCGGGTGCCCACGGTGGGCGAATCACTCGCCATCCCAGGCGCCACATTCACCGTTGCCGCTGTCGACGGCTACGCCGTCACCGAAGTGCGCATCGACCCCACCCCGATCGACCCACACCCGTAACCTCGCTCGGCATCGCGAATCGAAGGCGAACGGTTGACTTCAAGGGATCGGCCGGTGCGTCAGGTTCCTGGGAATTGGGGCTGTTCAGCGTCTGGATGGGTCTTCAGCGCGATGGGAAGATGAAGCGTAAGGCGTTCGATCAGCAGGTCGACACCCTGGCGAGGATCGGCCAGATGGATCCGGCACTGGCCGCCGACGCCAAGCGCACGCTCGACGCCGAAGGCTTGTGAGCCGGACCCATCGGCAGATCTTCGGGTCAGGGGACGATGTACTCCAGATAGATCGTCACCTGCTTCGAGGCGATCGCTCCGGTCGCCGGGTTGATCACCTCCAAGGAGATGTTCCACCAGGTGTTCGAGCCGTCGGTTGGCACCAGGTACAGGGTGGCCGTGCCGGAATCGCAGCGGGTGATGGAGCTGACGATGTCGCCAGGCTTGGCCGTGAACGAAGTGCCCTGGCACATCACCACCCGCTCGCCGTTGGAAGCCGTGGCCACCCACCGCATCCGCTCGCCAAGAACGGGCACGAAGGAGTTCCCGTTGCTGACCGTGGCGCGGCCGGCGAAGGAGACCTCCACGTCGGCCTGCGCATTCACCGAGTACCAGTCGGCCGTTCGCGGTTCGTCGATGACGATCACAGGGGTCCAGTTCGGGTCCGTCTTTCGAACCTTGAACGACACCACCACCTCATCGGCCACCACGTCGTTGCTGTCCAGCACGACCTGGTAGTTGCCGGCAACGTTGGGCACCTCGAAGGAGAACAGTTCGCCCTCGTCGATGGCCAGGATGTCGCACGTGACGCATGATGATCTCCTTTGGTGACACGGCGTGTGCCGCATACCTCGGACGACCACTCAGAGATCAGATTCTGTCAAAAATGCGCCGATCAACCGCGCGGCGCTGGGCGTGGTCGGCTCGATCTGATGGCGCGCAGGGCGCCGGCTCAGCTCGCTCGCACGAACTTCAGCATCGATGCCGCCTCGTCGACCAGCCGATCGACCGCCGTGGGTTCCAGGCCGGCAGTGACGGTGTCGTACTGGACCGAGGCGTCTGACATCTCGAAGTGGCGGAGCAACGGGAGGTAGCGATGGTGGGCGTTGGCCAACCCGACGACGAACGCCCGATCGGAACCGGTGCGCTGCGTCCACTCCTGGCCGACCTCGACCAGCGGCTCCCCGGGCAACGCGAGCAATTCCACATCGGCAATTCGCAGCACCTGGATGGGCACGGTCACAGGGTCGAGCGCCGAGCCCCGAGCAACCCGGGCTGAGAGACCGAGGTACTGACAGCAGGCGATCATGATGCGCCGCATGTCTGCTTCGGAGCAGTCGGTCTCGACCACGTGCTGCGAGGCAAGCGCCCACAGGTACCCGCCGGCGCGATCGGCGAAGTCGTCCCCCAGATCCGACGCGAGCACCGCCTGCGCAGCATCGAGGCGACGCTGGGCGGCGTCGAGATCGAAGGCGGCGTTGTTCGCCTGGACGACGATGTCGCGGCGTTCGGCGCCGACGCTGGCATCGGGGTGCGTCGTCACGGCTGCGGCAACGCGGCAGACCTCGTCGGCGATCGCACGGCCGATCGTCGTGGTGTCGCGCACGTCGCCGCCGCAGTAGCCGCGTGGGTCGAGCGCATCACGATCGGGGCTCGTGATGGGGATCACGTTGGCCTCGGTCGAGTTGAAGAACAGCGCCGTAGTCCCTGCGAGTTCGGCCTCGACTGCCCGTTGAGCGACGCCGGGGAAGTCACCGCTGATCGACAGGTTGTCCCAACCCAGCGTCACCGGGTGGCAGCCCACACCGAACAACACCGCCAGCGGGTCGGAGCTGCCGAGCGGCGTCACGCCGACGACACCGACACGAGCGTCGACCAGGTTCGGGTTTCCCCGGGTCCGCCGGTTGAAGAACACATCGACCGTGCCGACGCCGGAACCAATCGTGGACTCGACGAGTTGCTCCGTCGCCTCGCATCCGACACGAACGAGCGCGTGGATGAGGAACGCGGAGTACGCCGCCACGCCTGGGGCGTCTGCAGGCCCGAAGGGAAGCGGGCCGGAGTGAGTGTGAGACGCGCAGATGCAGATCTGTCGCTCCTCGAGGCCGACCGCCGCACCGATCGCCGCGACCACTGGCTCTGCGATCTGTTTCGGGATGGCGATCAGGTCGGCCGTGATCAGCAAGATGGCATCGCCACCGGTGCGCAAGTAGAGCGCCTTCGCCATCACGGGGTCGAGGACGCCGACGCTGGCGACCGTCCGCTGACCGAAGCCACCCTGCAGCACAGGCCACGACGGCGTGATGTCGATGCTGGCAACCCCTGCCCAGGTGCTCATCGCGACAACGTAGCGCGGTCTTCAGGCGGAAGGCCCACAGGTGGAGGAACGATCGCCCGGGTGCTCCGGCCCGAATCAGCTGTCGTGACGGAATCAATGGGCAAATCGAGGATGGCACGGAGATGCAGCAGCCACACCGAGTGATCGGTCGGGGCGCTGCGCAGCGGGTGGGGCTCGGGGCCGTAGCTGAGGTCGTCGACGAGAAGTCGGCCGTCATGGCTGTGCAGGAAGTTCACGGTGACGATCCCGGTGGCTTCGAGCGTGTCGACGATCGACGTTGCCGTCGCGATCGCTTGGTCAACGATCGAGGTCGCCAAGGGCAGCGGCTGGCACGGTTGGCAGACCTGCGCGCCGGTCGCAACTGGTGCGCAGACGAACTGCTGGCCGGAGGGTCGACGGGCGAGGACAACGGTGAGGTGGGCGACCAACGGTTCGCACCCATCGAGCAGCCACAGCTGTCCGCTGGTGTCGCCCCAGACGTGGTCGAGCGCGCTGTACGGCCGCACCAGATGAACGGTGGGTGCGGTCGTTCCCCAACGCGCTGCCCTCAGGCGGACCGGCCATCCGTGGTGACGCGCGAAGCGTGTCACTGCCGCAGTGTCGCCTGCATCGATCTCTTCGAACTCGGCGACGTCGAATCCGTAGCCCTGTAAGTGGTACCGCGCTGCGAGCGGTTCGTGAGAGAACCGAATCGTCGACGGGTTGGGTCGCAGCGACGGCCCTGCCGCCTCCACGACAGCGGAGTAGGTGTGCTGATCGCAGCCGTGGCCGACGGTGATCAGGGAGCTCCTGGTGACCAGCTCGTCGAGCGTGACAGCGACCAGATGATGCGAGGCTTCCTGGGAGGCGCCGGAGGGCAGCGTCGGGCCGGGCGAGTAGACCACCAGCTCGACACCGAGATCTGCCGCCGCCTGCTGGAACCTGCGCGCCGGTTCGCCACCTCCGACATAGCCCACTGATGGCGTTCGTCTAGTCGAATCGCTGTGCCCGTCCGACAGGGCGACGATGCGCGGACCGGTCAGCGGCGAGCCGCAGCTCATGGGTTGCACCAATCGCAGTGGCTCGGGTTGGCGACCGCGTGTTCGCGGCGCACTACCAGGGTTGCTTTGCACGATGCACAGCCCAACACGTCGGCTCGGGGGATGTGCACGCAACGACCGCAATGCTCGCAGGGCACCCCGAACTCGACTTGCACGATTCCCCAACCCGGCGAATTGCACTCCGGGCAGCACGCAGCCAGTCTCCCGGCGAGGCGCTCGGCTGCTCGCGCGATGATCGGGCGACGGGTTGGGCATTGGTGGGCACGGAGGTCGGTCTCGACCCGGGCTTGCGCGTTCGATGATGCTGACGCGCATTCGTGGATGGCTCGGGCGAGGTCGTGATGTGTCCGGATGCCTTTGAAGATCGGCTGGACAGCGCCCGCTGCCGGCCGGACGGTCATCGCGTGCGTCGGGAACTGGCCGCGCCGAAGCAGGTCGTCGACGTTGTCGTGGGCGGTGACCTCAGCGCCGACGGCGATGATGTCGACGCCGACTTCGCTCTCGCCGATGACGATGCCGAGCTCGTCGTCGACGAGGACGACCAGCTCGAGTGCAGCGTTGATGAACGGCAGGCTCGGGTGTGGCCCGATGGTCCCTTCGGACGCGACCCCCAGCGAGCAGTGGGTGGCGAGCATGCCGAGGCGTGCTTTGGCAACCGCCGTGTCCCACTGAGACCCGGTTCTTGTGATGTCACCGGTGAAGGTGCCGAGCCCGTCGGTATCCACGGGGACGGCGTCGACGAGAAGCCCGACATGCAGCGCGAGCGCCGGCGCAATGAGCGGCAGCTTGTCGTGCCGGGTGCTGAGCACGGCTCGCCGGGCGCCATACGGGTGCGACAGATGGATTCGACCGGGCTCGTTGCGTTGGTCGATCACTGCGCGCTCGATCCGGTCCGTCGGCATCGAGGTCAGTCCTCGCCTTGGGCCTTCGTGAAGCTCGGTTGACCGTCGAAGTACTGGAGGAGCTCGACGTGGCACCATGCGAGCTCGGCCTCCACGCGCCCGATCAGGTCGCGAATGTCGGCCAACACAAGCGGCTGGTCGGCGCGGCGGATGAATCGGCAGCGGTACTGGTCGACAACGTCGATGTTGCGGTTGCCGTCGGGGTAGACCTTGGTGCCGCGGTTGGAGATCATCTTCAGTTTCAGCGCGCTGCCCTCGGCGAGACGTTCGAGCACCGGGCCGAGCTGTTCGGGATACGCACCGGACTCGACGAAGATGTCGGTCCCGAAGAGCTCGCGGGTTGTCGGGCGGACTGTGACCGGATCGCGCAGCGCTGGGGGGATCTGGATCGGCCGGGCCCTCCGCACGGTGTAACCGTCGACACGGGCACCAAGGTTGCCGATGATCGTCTTGGCGTAATCGCTGGTCGAGACACCGTGGTCGTAGCCGACCACGTCGCCGGTCAAGGTTCCCTGTTGTAGCGTCGAGAGCACAGCGTGCTCGACAGTCTCAGCGGCGTCGAACTCGCCCAGGTACTTGAGCATCATCACCGCCGACAGCACCACCGCCGACGGGTTGATCACGTTGCGCCCTGCGTACTTCGGAGCTGAGCCGTGCACGGCTTCGAAGATCGCGACATCGCTGCCGAGGTTCGCCGAAGGAGCGAAGCCGAGGCCACCGACAAGGGCCGACGTGAGATCGGAGATGATGTCGCCGTTCATGTTGGTCGTGACGATCACGTCGAACTGCTCGGGCTTCTTGACGAGTTGGTGCGCGCAGTTGTCGATGATGACGTGCCAGGCCTCGATCTCCGGGTACTCGGGTGCGATCCGTTCGAAGGACCGCTTCATCTCGCCCTCGGTGAGCTTCATGATGTTCGACTTCGTCGCACATGCGACCGAGCGGCGATCTTCGCTCTTGGCGAACTCGAACGCCAGGCGCACGATCTTGTCGCAGCCCTTGCGCGAGATCAGCTTCAAGCACTGGGCGACGCCAGGGGTCTGCATGTGCTCGATCCCGGCGTAGAGGTCCTCGACGTTCTCGCGGACCACGACGAGATCGATCCCGCTCCCGCTGTAGCGGGTCGTCACGCCGGGCAGTTCGCGTACCGGGCGGATGTTGCCGTAGGTCTCGAACAGCTTGCGCAACGTGACGTTGGCCGACTTCTCGCCATACCCGACCGGGGTGCCGAGCGGCCCCTTGAGCACGACGCGGGTCCTGTTGATCGACTCGATCGTGTCCTCGGGGACTCCGGACGCGACGCCAGCCTCGAAGATCCGCTCACCAGCGTGACGTTCCTCCCAGTCGATATCGACGCCGACCGCATTGACGATGTCGATCGCCACGTTGACGCATTCTGGGCCAATGCCATCGCCAGGGATCACGGTGACGGTGCGGCGGGTGGAAGCGTTCATGAGAGCACAAGTTCCTTGTTCGAGAAGTGGGTGGACAGGTGGTCGACGCTGACGATGTCGAACTCGCGGTCGATCCGATGCTGCAGTTCGATCACGCTCCGATAGCCAACTGCGAGATCGGGGCGGGCCAGACCGAACCGGCAGCAGTGGCGCCGAGCGCCGACCGCAGCGACCGACGACAACGTGAACGGTCCCCCTACCGTGAGCAACCGGAGCAGAGCCGCGACATCGTCGCTACCTGCCTCCGAATCGATCTCGATGCACGCTTCTTGAACCAGCACGATTTCTCCTCTTCCCTAAACCATGCAGAGTAGAACATGGTTCAGTGAACATGTCAAGGAAGCCAAGCCTGATCTGACAAGTCCGTTACACTGCCGACCATGGTCAGTCGACTCCCCGAAATGCCGGCCGAGTTGCCCTCGTGGACATTTCTGACCAACCACGCCCACGTCATGATCTGCATCGCCCAGAACCCCGAGGTTCGCCTCGCCGAAATCGCCCGTAAAGTCGGCATCGGTGAACGCGCCGTCCACAGCATCGTCCACGACCTCGTCGAAGCCGGCTACGTCAACCTGTCCAAGAGTGGCCGTCACAACGTCTACCAGGTCCGCCTCGACAGGCCCCTGCGTCACCCGCTCGAAGCCAGCCATCAGATCATCGACGTGTTCGGCCCCTTCACGGTGGCCACCTGACACGACGACGTCGGCTTCGAGATCAGGGTCGAGGGAGTCGGGCCGGCACCTGGCCGGGGCGCACCGTGACCGCACAGTTCGCGCCGACATCGAGAGCCCGACCCGGCTCGGCGTCGACGATGAGCTGCGTTCCGTCGGGTCGCACGACCGTGTGACGCCACACCGCACCGCGGAACTCGCGCTCGACGACCCGGTCGTCGCCACCGCCAACGAGGTCGAACTGGTGAGGCCGGACCATCTCGAACTGGCCGTGGCCTGCTGGCAGCAGTGACACGGGCCCGAGGAAGCCGGCCACGAATTCGTCGGTCGGCGCGGTCCACACCACTTCCGGGCGGTCCACTTGCACGATCGCGCCGTCACGCATGACCGCCACGCGATCGCCGAGCGCGAGCGCTTCGTCACGGTCGTGGGTGACCAGCAGCGCCGCTGCGCCGCGCTCGCGCAGTGCGGCGACGACGTCGGTGCGCAGCTCGTCGCGCAGCGACGCATCGAGGTTGGCGAAGGGCTCGTCGAGAAGCACCACGGCCGGGTCGGGGGCCAACGCGCGCGCCAGCGCAACCCGCTGCTGCTCACCGCCGGACAGTTCGTGCGGGTAACGCCGCGATGTTCCGGGCAGGCGCACCAGCTCGAGCATCTCGTCGATGCGCGCAACGCGGCGGCGCCGATCCATGCGTCGGAGCCCGAATGCGATGTTGCGACCAACAGTGAGGTGCGGGAACAGCGCGTGTTCTTGGAACACCAGCCCCACGCGTCGGCGCTCAGGAGGGACATTGGTGACGTCGAGCCCGCCGAGGGTGATGGTGCCGTTGTCGGGCCGGTCGAGGCCGGCGATCAGCCGCAGCAACGTCGACTTGCCGCATCCGCTGGGGCCGACGAGCGCAAGCAGTTCGTGCTCACGGACCTCGAGCGTCACGTCGTCGACAATCGGGCGCCCGCCGATGCGGCGGGTGACCGAGGCGAGTTGGGCGGCAGCACTCACGACACCACCTCGGCACCGCGTTCGACGGACCACAGCAGCATGCCGACGAGCGGCATGGCGATTGCAACGATCATCAGCGACGGCACCGATGCCTGCACCCACAGGCTCTCCGAGGTCGCCTGCCACACCCACACGGGCAGCGGTTCGACCCCGAACGGGCGCAGCAGCAGCGTGACCGGGAGTTCCTTCAGCGAGTCGATCGCCACGAGGGTCGCAGCCGCGATGATTCCGGCGCGGGCGAGCGGCAGTTCGACCCTGGTGGCCACTCGCAGGCGCCCGGCCCCCAGCGTGCGCGCCGATGCGACGGCGCTCGGCGAGACCTTGCTCACGCTGGCGCTGATGCCCTGGTGGGCGATGGCGAGAAACCGGACGACCATTGCGTACACGAGCCCGACCAGCGAGCCGACCAGTAACACGTTGCCCGGCCACCAGCCCCGGCGGTCGACCGCGGCGAGGGTCACGATGACGCCGATCGCAACGACGGGCCCGGGAACGGCATAGCCGAGGCTCGCCATACGGCCGAGTGCAGCGCCCCATCGGCCACGTTCGCGAGCGATGAACACCATCGTCATGCCGATGATGAGACAGGCGATGGTTGCGAAGCCGGCGACCTTCAGGGTGGACATGACGTGGAACCCGAGGTCGCCGGAGATCGTCGCGGTCTGACCGAGCTGCTGCGCTTGCAGTGCCCACCGGCCAAGCCGCACGACGGGGAGCGCAACCCCGACGCACAGCACACCCCAGCCAACGACGTTGAGCGCTGCCGCTCGGAGGCCGGTGAGGGGTTGGCCAGCCACAGCGTTACGCGTGCCCGCCTGCGTGTAGCGCGCCCGGCCACGCAGCAACCGTTCGACCGCGATGAGGGTTGCCGCGGCGACGATGAGGAGCACGGCGAGCTCGGCAGCGGCATCGCGATCACCGGTACCGAACCACACGCGCAGCACACCGTCGGCAACCGTGGAGACGTTGAACAAACGGACTGTGCCGACGTCGGTGAGCACCTCCATCGCCACGAGCGCAGCACCGGCGGCGATCGACGGTCGTGCCATCGGGACGACCACGCGCCACCAGGCCATCAACGGCGAACGCCCCAGGGTGCGAGCAACGTCGACAGTGCGTGGCGACTGCTCGCGAAACGCAGACCAGGCAAACACGTAGACGTAGGGGTACAGCGAGGCGATCAGCACCGCCGCGCACAGCCAGATGCTGCGCACGGCTCGCGCACCGAGCGGCCCCTGGAGGGTGTCGAGCCACACGAAGCCGAGCACGTAGCCGGGAATCGCGATGGGTGTCATCAGTAGCCAGCTCAGCAGGCGGCGGCCACGGAACTCGAAGGCGGTGACCAGCCAGGCCATGCCAGTTCCCACGACCACTGTGCCGGTGACGACAAGCGTGACCAGCGTGACCGTGTCGACGAGCATGCCCGGCAGGCGCGTCTGCCACAGCTCTCGCCACACCTCGGTGCTCGGGTCGGCGATAGACCACACGATCACCGCAACAGGGGCGGCCATCACGACAGCGACGACGACGAGCAACGCCCAGCCGGGCCCGCGCCCCGGCCGCCACTTGGTGATCACTCGTAGCCGACGCGACTCAGCAGTGCGACGGCTAGCGGCTGGAACTCTCCGAGCCGGACGATTGCGGCGGTGTCACCCTTGAACGGGCCCCAGGCTGCAACGAGAGCGGCAGGCTCGACCGAGGGGTCGGCCGGGAACTCGAAGTTCGCATCGCTGAACGTCTTCTGCCCGTCGGTGGCCAACCACTCCAACAACACCAGCGCACCCGTCGGGTTCGGGGCGTTCGTCGTGATGCCTGCCGTGCTGACGTTCACGTGGGCGCCACGACCGTCCTGTTCCGGCCACGTGATGGCAACCGGGAAGGCCGGGTCCTCGGTCTGCAACCGGCCGAGGTAGTAGCTGTTGGCGATGGCGATATCACATTCCCCGGCGGCGATGGCCTTGTAGATGTCGGTGTCGCTGTCGATGAACAGCGGGTCGTTGTCGACCCACGACGACACCACGGCCTCGGCAGCAGCTTCGCCCTCATTGGCGATGATGCTCGCCACCAGGGACTGGGTGTAGGGGTGCGTACTCGGGCGCAGGCACAGCCTTCCCTTCCATGCCGGATCGCCAACAGCGGCGTAGGTGGTTGGTGGCGAGTCGACTCGCTCGGTGCTGGAAATGATGACCCGGGCCCGGCGGCTGAGCGAGAACCACATGCCGTCGGGGCTGCGCAGGTCGGCAGGGATCGCAGCGTCGAGCACTTCGCTGGCGACGGGGGCCAGCACCCCGGCCTCGGCGGCGAGCTCTACGTTGGCGGCATCGGCGGTCATCAGCACGTCAGCGGGGGTGTTCGCGCCTTCGGCAATCAGTCGCTCGCGCAGTTCGGGGTCCTTGCCGGTCGTGAAGCGGACCTCGATACCGGTTGCCGCGGTGAACTCGTCGAACACCTCCTCGATGCCGTAGTGGCGACCGGTGTAGACCGTGACGATCTGCGCGCCCCCCTCTGCAGTGCCACCGGAGTCGTCTCCGCAGGCCGCGGGAACCAGGGCGCCGAGGAGCACCGATGCAGAAAGGAGGGTGCGCATGGAAGGCTTCATAGTTAGGCGACCCTAACGGCAGATGATGGGTGACGACAACTCTGCCGGCGTGGAGAACGCACCCGCCCCGGCCCGCAATCGAACCAGTAGCGTCCGGAACATGGACCCGTCCGCCGCAGCGCGCTTGCAAGCAGGGTTTCCGCTTGTCAATGGACACCCCGATGTCGCAGGAGTCCTGCGCCAGCCAGACCTGCTCCGCCTGCTCGGGCCAACGCTGGCGGAGCCGTTCGCCGACCGGGCGATCACTGTCGTCTGCGCTCCCGAAGCACGCGGGCCAATCCTGGGTGCGCTCGTCGCAGCCGAGTTGGGCGCTGGGCTGATGGTCGTACGCAAGGACGGGCAGAACCACCCGGGGGCCAATAGCCGCGTCGAGTCAGGCATCACCTGGCGGGGCACCACCGAGACATTCATCGCTCGTTCGTGGGACCTCGGCCCGAGCGACCGCGTGCTGATCGTCGACGACTGGATCACGACGGGGAACTCCATCCGCGCCGTTCGTGAGCTCATCGAACAGGCCGGCGGCACCTATGTCGGCGCATCGGTGCTCGTCGACAAGTCGGATCCCGACACGCGAGCCGAGCTGGGCGTCCACGCAATCGTGCGGTTCGACGACATCGTCGGGCCCGCCCCGACCCAACGCTGATCGTCGGGTCGCCCCGGGCAACAGGTCGTTCAACTCGGTGTGTTCGAGTGGTGACCGTGTCACTCAGCCGTGGAGGTCATCGGTTCGTTGTTCTCCCGCGCGCAAGCGGCATCGGCGGCGCTGATCAGGTAGGCGTGCATCTCGGTGAGAGCTGGTGGATCTGCTTGGTGAGGTCGGTGTTGACGCGCAGCTCCTGCTCCTGCTCGTTGAAGTCGTGGTCTTCTCAACGGCCCGGTCGTTCGGCGGCGGGTCAGTCACGGCTACGTCGTTTGATGTCATGGACGAATTCTTCCTGACCGGCCTTCCCCGGCTGACGCTCGCAACCTGCACCCGACGAAGGGTCGGTGACCTGACCGTCGACTTCCGACTAGGGTTACATCAACTCCGATTCCAGGGGCGTATGGAGGGCAATATGAAACGGATCGTTGGAGCGGTGATCGCCCTTGTGGCCACCCTTGGTTTTGGCGCTGCGATTGCTGCTGCGTACCCGGTCGGCGACCCCGAGATCACAGTCAGTGACAGTTCACCTCTTCCTGGTGGACAGCTCACAGTGAACGCCAGCGAATTCTGCGCCGGCGACACCGTCACGCTCACGATCGTTCCCGACGGTTCCGAAGTCGGTCAGCTCACAGCCGACGGGAACGGGAACGTCGCGTTCGTCATCACCGCGCCCGCAGCTGTCGGCACCTACGTGCTCACGGCTTCCGGCACGAATTGTCGCGACACCTTTGCGTCGTCGACGATCAACGTCGTTCAGCCTGGTGGCATCCCGCGCACCGGCAACGACAGTGGCAGCACGTTGCAATTGGGTGCCATCGTGGTGGCTGCCGGCGCCGCCTTGCTGGGTGTGGCTGCACTTCGTCGTCGCCGACCCACCCCTGCCTGACCCACAGAGCTTCGCGATGACTCACCCCAGGGTCATCGGAGTTGTCGTGGTGTCACTCAGGAAGGTCCCTCGGTGTCCACCCGGTACACGGGCGGCGTGACCATTGCAGGAACCCGCTGCACGAAGGGACGCTCATCGACGTCCGCAAGAGCGCCCTGCAAGGTGAGCGTGACGATGACCGAGCTGCCAGCGGGGATGTTGACGAAGCGCGTCGCCACGTGCCAACCGAACACGTCGGAGGTCTGCATGCCGTCAGGCACTCCGTCGACCTGCGCCGCCACCATCGGTAGGGCCGTGTACACCGACAGCCAGGTGCGGTTCGTGCCCTCCGGCAAGCCGACCGCATTACCGATCACATACGGCGGCAGCCCCGCAGTGGGGGCGTTGTTGGTCAAAGTGATGGCAACCGAAGTGGTCCGCACACCATCGGTGCCGGAGTCCAAGATCGAATACTCGACGGTCATCTCGAGATGAGCGTCGATCTTGTTGCCTCCGGCATTGTCGACCGTGACGGCAATGCCTTCGGCGGCTGCGAGGTCAGGAAACGACCGGTCCATGTTGGCGTTGTGGAACAGCTGTTGCTCGTCGGGATTTGCACTCCACACTGCAAATCGCCCTTCGGCAGCCAAGGGAGCTAGCTCAGCAGCCAGGTCGGCAGGCGGTGGCAGCGTGGTGGACAAGAGGTTGGCCACGACGTCGCGTGCGATCTGCTCGAGAATGTCGACCCGTTGCGCGTAGCCGGGAAGCAAGTACTGATCCTCATCGATGAATTGCGCAGCGTTGTCGGCGGTGAGCGGTTGGCTGACACCTTCGTACTCGAGCGGGCCGGTGAAGTTCAGCAGCGCTGCAATCGCCTCGGAGTCGAGCAGCAACACACCGTCAACCGCTTGCCCACCGCTTTGTGGATACAGCTGGCTGATCACCTTGCCCACCGTCGGGAAGTCGGGCGACATCGTCACGATGCTCCATACCTCGTCGCCGACGGCGCCGCCCGGCGTGTTGGCAAATCCGAACCGACCCCAGTGCTGCAGGAACTCGCCAACGTCGGTCAGTACTGGCCGGTTACCGACGAGCCCCGCCTCCAGATCCGTGACGCGACCGAATCTGGTCATCGCGATCTGCCCGTCCGTGATGGTGAGCTCTGCCCAACTACCCATGAAGCCGCCAAGTCCTCTCGCCTCCGCCGCCGAGGTGAACGCGACGAAGTACCGCCGCACGCCACCCTCACCAAGCATTTGCGGTGCGACGCGCACGGCCTGCAATGCGTTGTCGGCGCGTGTGCGATTGGTCGCGAGTTCAGCATCCAGCGAAGCCAAGCGGCGCTGGAGCGGACCGGCCAGCCAGGGGGACTGAGACTGGGTGACTGCTACATCCAACCGCTCGAGCATGGCCGCCAACTGCGCCATCGGCCGCTCCAGATCATGTACGGCTGCGAGATCAATTCGCCCGTTGACTGCTCGCACTGTGTCGGGCTCGATCATTGCCAGCGCATCGGCAGCAACGCCCGTTGCGCTGGCCGCCTCCGCAGCCAAGTTCGACACGCTCTCGCGGTGCTGTGCCACGACCGGCAGCAATCGAACTCCTTGCGCCCACGGCACAGCGAGCGCATCGGCGGCTTTGCGGAACGATTGGGCGGATGCAGCAAACGCTGACTGAGCAGCGGCGGTGTCTCCACGATTCAACGCCGCAAGCCCGACGCGGGCCTGCCGGTTGCCCTCCTGCAGCGGAGTTCGGGCGTCGAGCCCCGCAATCGCAAAGCCGATGACCGCCGCGACCACGAACACGCTGGCCCCGGCGATGCCGCGCCACACCCACCACCGAACGGGCTGAGGCCGTCTCAGCACTCCCCAGATGAACAGGGCACTCAACGACAGACACGAAAACAGCGCCGACCAGCCGAAGAACACACCGACTTCGCAGCGGGCGAGCACCTGAATGGTCAGTAGTGCGGCCAACGATTGCGCCCATGGCACCTCCCGGTCGGTCACACCGGCCAGTAGCGCAACGACCACCGCGGTCGCGCCGACGAGGACCAGCAGCACCGATGCGGCGGTTCCAGCAGCGATCACTGCGACGCCAGCCACCAGCCACCACGGAGCCGAGGCGGCGGCCCACACGACTGCCGCGCCGGCGGCACCTACCAGCACGACGTCGACTGGCGCAGAACCCGTTGGTTGTAGCCCGGCCAGGCAGGTCAGCACGCCCGACGCGGCTGCAAGCGTCGTCACGAATTCTGTCTGTCGCTCGCCGGCGAAGTCGCGACGTATGAAGCCCACGAGCGTCGAGAGTAGCGGTGCCCGAGGCAACCGCGAGGGCAGTGGCAGCGAATGCAACCCACATCCAGACGAGCGCCGATTGGTGGCACGCCGCCGCGCAGGTCATGGCAGACTCGAGGACACGGCCGTCCCCGACGGCGCACTACCCACGAGTTCCGCTCGGCACCCGAGGAAGGCACGCCTCATCGACAGATCTACCGGACAGCCCGGCATGTGTTCGTGCCCTGCGTGTGCGCGCCCCTACCGAAGCTCGGGCCGGTTCTGGCAGGTGGAAACACCCCGTGGCGCCAACCCGTGGACTCGATGCCGAGGTTGTCGCACATACTTCCTCGTGGCCCCGTACACCCTCGACGCGGAGGTCGCTCACACCGAGACCCTGCCATGGGGGCAATTGGAGGCAGGCCTTGAGCTCAACAACTTCAAGCAGCGCATGTTCGCCGCTGTATTGCGGCGTCTCAGGTCGCATCAGCCGCCCCCTGCACAAATCCTCGATGTCGGTTGCTCCTTCGGCGGGTTCTCGATCGCAGCGACCCGGGCCGGGTACGACGTGTGCGGCATGGACATCACGCCAGGGGCAGTCGATTACGTTCGCTCACTCCAGCTGAAGGCCGAGTGCTGTTCGACACCGGCCGATCTTCACGACATTGCTCCCGCCTCGTTGGACGTAGTGACCTGCTTCGACTGTCACTCGCTGTGGCCTGATCAACCGTCGCAGTTGGATGCGATCCACGACAAGCTCAGGCCCGGTGGGTACCTGGTGATGCGAGCCGTCGACAAGTCGTGGATGTTCGCCATCGGCCGACGCCTCGATGTGCTCACACCCCGGCTCGGCAGTCGGGTGATGCGTGAGGCTGTGAACGACAGCCGGTTCTCGATGCCGGCGCACCAGCTGCTTCGCCAACTCGGCCAGCAGGGCTTCGACGTCGTGGAGGTCTCGATCTGGGCGGCCATCCACAGCCACCAGACGCGGTGGCCTGCCAAGGTCAGTTTCGTGCTCGGGGCATTGCTCTGGCCCCTGACCCACCGCAACGTTGCTCCGGGGATCGTGATCATTGCGAAGCGTCGAGCCGGCGAATGATCGCCGTGTTGCTGACGGCGCTCCTGGTGCTGTTCGCCGGCCTTCTCTACTACGTCTACGACGGGTATCTGAGGCTCTTGCGCGTCGTCCACCACTTCGCGCCACGCCACGACCCAGTTGCCGTGAGGGCCGACAGCGCGCTGCCCTCCGTCGCAATCTTGATCGCCGTCCACAACGAAGCTCACCAGATCCTGGAACGGGTGGGAAACGTCCTCTCCCAGGACTACACGCCTGCGTTGGTTGAAGTTGTACTCGCCTCGGACGGCTCGACCGACGACCTGCGGGGCATCGTTGCCGAGCACTTCGGTGAGGCCGTGCGGTTTGTCCACAGCAATGAACGGGTCGGCAAGTCCGAGATCCAGAACCGAGCAATCGAGTCGATCGACGCCACCATCGTCGTGTTCAGCGATGCCGACACTCGTTTCGCGCCTGGCTTCTTGCGGGCATTGGTCGCCCCATTCGCCGACGAGTCGGTCGGGGCGGTCCAGGCCCACCTCCTGTTCGTTCCCGCCGACCCATCGGAGCCGGTGAGTGGTCAAGGGCGCTATTGGCGAGCGGAGCTGGAGATCCGTCAGCTCGAGGCCGACCTGGGAGTACTCGCGGTCGCATCCGGCGCTTGTATTGCGATGCGTCGCCACCTCTGGCGCCCCCTCGATCCAGCCTTCGGCGACGACTGCGTCATTCCCCTCGACGTGGTCTCGCAGTCGAAAACTGTCGCCTATGCCGCCAACGCGATTGCCTACGAGCCCGCCGAAGCGACCAGCGACCACGTCGTACGCTCTCGGGAGAGAATGACGCTGCGCAACTGGCAGGGCACGTGGAGCCGGCCGGCACTCCTCAACCCTTTCGTCCACCCCGGCTATGCCGGCGCACTGTGGTCACACAAGTTGCTGCGCTGGCTCTCACCAGTGTGGCTGATCGGGTTCTCGACCTGCGCCCTGGCACTGCCGTTCGTTTCGACTCACAGCTTCTTCCTCATACCGGCTGGCGCAGTTGTGACATTCTGCATGTTGGGTCTCGTCGGAGCCGTCGCTCAGGCCCGCTCCCGGCGAGTGCCGATTTGCACCTCGATTCACCACTTTCTGCTTGCCAACCTAGGTTTCCTGCGAGGTCTGCTGAGAGCGATGCGCGGCGACACCATCACCCGCTATCGGTGACCGCGCACTCGATGCGCCGCGGGTGCCGCCGCCGCTTCGCGCTACTCTCTGCCGATACCGACGAGCGGTCCGGCGGCGCTGGCGATTGGCTGGCAGAAGCTTCGACCTCATCAGGCAAGGACGCGAGTGACGAGCAACACCTTCCCCGAGACGTGGGCCAACACGGGCGAGAACGAGCCGCTGGGGCCTGAGCTGTGAGAGTGCTGATCCTGGGAGGTGACGGGTACCTCGGGTGGCCGACTGCGATGCAGTTGGCCGCAGCCGGCCACGAGGTCACGGTGCTCGACAACTACCTGCGCCGCACCATTGCGAAGGAGTCGGACTCCGAAGCACTGGTTGCCGCGCCGGATCTGGTGCAGCGAGCGCAGATCTTCGAAGAGGTAGCCGGCAAGTCCATCGAGGTGGTGATCGGTGACTGCACCGACTATGAGGTGATGTCAGGCGCGATTGTCCGCAGCCGGCCCGACGCGGTGGTGCACTACGCCGAACAGCCCTCCGGGCCGTACTCGATGTCGAGCCTTTCTGCCGCTCAGCTGACCATCAACAACAACTTGAACTCCACCTTCAATCTGATCTGGGCGGTCCTCGAGCATGCGCCCGAATGCCACATCGTCAAGCTGGGCACGATGGGCGAGTACGGCACACCGAACATCGACATCGAGGAGGGTTGGCTCGACGTCGAACACAAGGGCCGCAAGGAGCGCTTCCTGTATCCGCGGCAGGCGGGCAGCCTGTATCACACGACCAAGATCTTCGATACCGACCTGCTGTGGTTCTACGTGCGGACATACGGCCTGAGCGTGACCGACCTCATGCAAGGTCCGGTGTACGGCGTCACCACCCCCGAGGCCGAGCGCGACACGCGCCTACGGCCGAACTTCCACTACGACGACATCTTCGGCACCGTCGTCAATCGGTTCGTCGTCCAGGCCGTTGCCGGGCTCCCTCTCAGCGTGTACGGCGCGGGTGGCCAGACGCGCGGGTACCTGAACATCGTCGACACGTTGCAGTGCGTGCAGCTCGTCATCGAGAACCCGGCCGGGCGGGGTGAGCTGCGGATCCTGAATCAGTTCACCGAGAGCATGTCGGTCAATGAAGTCGCCGCAAGGGTTCAGCGCGCGGGGCGCCTCATCGGCCTCGACGTCAGCATCGAGAACCTCGTCAACCCTCGCAAGGAAGCCGAGAGCCACTACTACAACCCTGCGCACACTGGTCTGCTCGACCTTGGGCTGCAACCTCACTTGATGACCGACGACGTGGTGATCGGCATGCTCCAGATGGTGACCGAGTTCCGCGACCAGATCCGACCCGAGATCATGGTGCCACGAGTCCGTTGGAGCACGTGATCGAGTGAGCGCGACTGCCTACGCCTCGCTCTTGGAGAAGGCGGGCCACCGTGTCATCCACACCGCAAGTGCATGGTGGTACGAGGCCCATCCGCGTTGGTGCCTCAGCATCCCGTTTCACACCGAGCTCACCCCGTCGGCACCCGAAGTGCATGAGGTACTCGCACAGGGCGCATGGGTCGTGAGGTACCCGTGCCCGATCTCAGAAGGCTCGGCCAGTTATCAGTGGGCGTGTGCCGACACGGCCTACGACCTGCCGACACTCGCCTCGACGGCTCGGCGAGCGACACGTCGCGGGCTGGAGCGGTGCACGATTCGCCAACTTCGTTTCAGCGAGCTGGAGGGGTATGGCGGGCTCGAACTCAGCCGAGGCACCCTCGAGCGACAGCATCGGAAGGTGGTCGCCGACCACGACCAGTACTGGCGACGGCACTATGCCGCCGCAGAGACCACCGACACCGCTGAGTGCTGGGGTGCCTTCGTCGGCGATCGGCTGGCGGCCTATCTGTTCGCCATCACCATCGACGACTGTGTCTGCCTTCCGGTGCTGAAGTCGTCGAGCGAACTGCTCTCGGCGTACCCCAACAATGCCCTCGTCTTCTCGGTGGCAAGAGATGCCCTCAGGCGAGAGGGGATCACTCAGGTCACCTGGGGGCTCGAGTCGTTGCTGCCCAGCCTCGCCGGCCTTGACAGGTTCAAAGAGGGCATGGGCTTCGAGCAGCGCCCCATCGGCCAACGCATCGAGATGGCACGCTCACTGTCCTTCGGGCTCCGCGGCCCGGCGACATGGGCGGTGCAGCAGCTCGCGTCCCGAGGTCGCGGCGGGCACACCATCGGTCGAGCGTCAGCCACGCTGGCGTGGCATGCGGAGCAGCCCCCGTTTCCCAGTCGTTGATCGCCAGTCGATGAGGTGGCACCGGCTAGGCAACGCCCGCTGCACGTGACCCGCCGGCAACGAGCACCCCCGACAGTTCGACCTTGCTCCACTCGCCGTCCCACCACAACGCGTTGGCTTCGACCACCGCTGCTGCAGCGTCGCCGCGGCGACGAAGCTCTTGCGGCTCGGTGACGATCGCGCGCACGACTTCCGCCAGCTGTGCGGCGTCGAACTCGGCATCGATGACCCAACCACCATCGAGGGTTTCCACGATGCCGGGGATCTCACCGGTGTTGGTGACCAGCACGGCAGTCCCCGTTGCCATGTACTCGAACAGCTTGTGACAGTTGGTGGAGACGGTGGAGTACCGAGGCGTACCTTCCAGCAGCACGAGCCCGAGGCAGTGATGCCCGGAGAGGAAGCCGACGATGTCGAGATACGGGGAAGACCCATGGAACGTCACTCCCGGCGATGCTTCGAGTCGGCGCTCGATCTCGGGGTCGCCCCGACCGAAGACATGCAGAGCGAGTGGCGGCAGCGTGTGGTCGTCGGCGAGGAGCAGGAAGGCGTCGAGCATGACCCGACAACCCTTGACGTCCCAGATGCCGCCCACGTAGACGAGCGAGATCGGGCTCTCGGCGCGGTCGATGTTTTGGCCGTGCACCCCCCACCTCCGCGACGGGTAGTTGTGCAGTTCGATGACGGTGGTTGCCTGCGACTGCAGGTGTGCCTGCAGCTGACCTGCTGCCAGCCGGATGCACGTGACGACGTCGACGCGGGGCAAGCACCAACGGTGGACCCGACGGACCAGCCTCGATCGCCACCGATTCGCCCAAGCGGGCCCGCCGGCCTCGAGGGCCAGCAGTTCGTAGTGGTCATGCTCGTCGTAGACGACACGGGCACGGAACAGCAGCCCCAGCAGCACCGCCAGCGGCAGCGTTGACCAGTGCATGCTCACGATGAGGTCGGGCCGCCGCCGGTGCCGCGAGCGCGGCGCGCAACTGCGCAGCGTGACGAAGCCTTGCTGGGCCACGAGAGCAACATCCTCGATGCCACTCGTTCCCCATGACCGCCGTGGAACAGCCACGACCACAGGGTCGAAGCCAGAATCTCGGAGGCTCTCGACGAACCGACAGATGCGCTTGTTGAGGCTCCGTGATCCGACGAGCACGACAGCTAGAGCAGGCACGCTTCACCACGCCGGTGCACGCGCTGGCGAGCGGCCATGATCACGAGCACGAGGATCAGCGTGAGGTCCGGTCGCTGCAGCGGCGCCGAGAAGACCGAGAACACACCGTATGCGATCAACGGCAGCGCCCACATGGTGTCCTGTCCGCCCTGGAGCAGCAGCCGCACCGCCAGCACGCCCAGGTAGACGGCAAGGCAGGCGAAGAGCAACGCCCCGAGCCACCCAGCCTCGAGTGCAGACTGGAAGAAGCCGTTGTGAGCGTGGGCCATCCCGATCTCCCGCAGAGCTTTCGGCGAGTTGCCAGGTCCGACGCCGAGCCACGACGAGTCGCGCGTCTTCTCGAGCGCCACCCTCCAGATCTCGGGACGTGCCGCGCTCGACGGCGAAAAGTTGACGAAGCGAGCCCGCTCGAGAACAGCGACCATCGACTGCCGTGCAACCAGCCACGCGACCAGCACCACCACCCCGACCGCAAGCAGTGCCTTCCAGAACGTGCGAGCCAGGCCGACCACGACGAGGATCGCCACCGCGGCGAGCGCGGCACGCTGCAGCGTCAGCACGATGCACGTCAGGCTCACGCCGAAGACGAGGACGAGCAGGCCCCGTTGCCGCCACCGGTCGGGCGGCAGGCCGAGCCAGGCGAGAACGATCAGCGGAAGCAACAGCGCGAGTCGCGAGGTGAGTTCGTTGCCCTCGTACACCTGCCAGGGCAGCCACCTCGCGCCCGCTCGCGCCCACGAGACCCCGACGCGGATGCTGACCAGCACGGTCGTGACCACCGCCATGACGAGGGCGATCGACTCCGGCCGCCTGGCCCGCAGGGCCAGCGCTGCGAATGGTGCGTACATCGCTGCGCTGTAGATCAAGCCGGTGGAGGTGCCGTCCTTCACCACGTACAGCACGATCGCCCAGGTGATCATCGCCCCCGCCGCGAATGCCCACACCGGCGCGATCAGTTGCGCGTCGTCAAGGAGCAGAACTGCGATGAGCAGCGGCACCGGCGCCAACAGAGTGAGGGGATGGAAGACGAATGACGGATATCCAGCGGCTACAAGGCCGATGCCGAGCAGCGAGAGCCGCATTCGTCCGTCGCGCCACAACTCGGTTGCGTTCATCGCTGCAACCGTCGCAGCGCCGATGTCACGGCTCGGCGGCGAAGGTCGCGTACGCGCTCGCGGGTGAGCAGCAACGCCTTCTCCTCGAGCATCGGCGACGGTCGAAATGGCCCCACGTCGTAGTAATAGCTGACCATTCCGTTGAACGTGATCGCCTCGACGAGCGCCCGATCGCGATCTGAGAGGTCGCGACTATGGCGACCAACGGACCGTGCGTCGATCGGCTCCGCGAGCCGCGCATGATGCAGAACCCGCCGTGCGAGCCCGTGCACATCCGCAGGGATCGATGTCGCATCCAAATCCGCTGGAGACGGCGCTCCGAGAAACTCAGCGAGGCGACCCAGCGTCTGCGCAGGTTCGGTCACCAGGTCCTCGTAGCGGACCTCGCAGCGACGCTCGGGAGGAAGCCGGCGTTCGGCCGCCCACCAGCCGGCGACGCACTCGTTCCAGTCGGAGGCCGCCACCCCGGCCGATTGTGCACCGAACATGAGCGGCAGGATCGAGGCGACGACATCTCGAGGGTCGCGAACAATATGGATGTAGTAGGCATCGGGGAACAGTTGCTCCAAGAGCGGTATGGCGAGCACGTACGTCGGAGTCTGATCTCCTCTGAACGTGACCTCGGCACCGTCGGGAGGTTCGTCGAGCGACCACACGTAGCGAACGAGTCCGGCGTAGCCAGCTGTACCCGTCTGCGCCCAGAATCGACGAACGCCCTCGACAGAGGCCCGCTGTTCCCAGTGTTCGCTGCTGAGATACGAGTTGACCGCCGCAATCAACTTGTCGAGGCGTCGGTCGTCCCAGTCATTGGCCGGCTCGACCGCCGCCTCATACAGGAACGGAATGAAGCCGGTCTCCTTGCCGATCCACACACCGGGAATCTGGTTCAATGCGCCAGCCAGCACCGTTGTTCCCGAACGAGGGCTCCCCACCACGAAGATTTGCTTAGTGGCGGTCACGACGATGCGGAAACTGCGGGAGGGTGATGATTCCTACCTGGCGATAGAGCGTGGTGGACAAGAGCAGATTCCTGAGCATCGTCGTCACGGTGATTGCCAACGCTACACCGAGGATGTTGCCGGTCGCAGCCGCGACTGCGACGGCTGCCAAGCGCACCACCGTTGTCGCCGCCTCGATCCGAGCAGCCGTGCGCTCAAGTCCGACCATCTGCAGAGTCGGGCCGTTCGGCCCGAGAGTGGCATTGACCAGTTGGCCCAGCACGAGCAGTGGGATGAGCTCGCTCGTCGCTGCGAAGCTCGGGCCGAGCAGGCTCAAGATGGTGCCGGCGGAAACCAGGAGGAGCCCGGCCAACCCCAGGCCGAGAGCAAAGCTGATGGTGGAGGCGCTGCGGACCAGGGCGCCCAGTGCCTCGGTGGCGTTGTCCCGATGGAGCGTCGCGCTCTGCGGCATGATGGCCAGGCTGGAGATCTGCAGCGGAATGCCGATCAGCCCCGTCAGTTGTAGTGCGATCGCCAGCCTTCCTGCGTCGCCGGCACCGAGTAGCGCCGCCACCATCGGGACGGTTGCGTAGATGGGGAGCACTCCGACAGCTGACAACAGAAGGAACGGGCGGCCCTCTCGCAGGCGCGGACGAAGGCCCAGCCCACGTGGAATCGCCCGAGCGCCTTCACGGAGCTGCGCCAACAGCCCTGAGCGCCAACTGCCCACCAGCCACACGAGCCAACATGCGAACGAATAGATGAGCAACGTCTCGAACGGCCCCAGCGTTGTCCGACTGGCGACGATGCCGACCAGGCCAACGAAAACGATCGGCTGGGCGATCTGCTCGGGTCCGAGCGACGCGGCCACGCCTCGCAGCGGCAGCGCAATCCATTGCCGAAGCGACTGGATCGCCATCGCGGGGGCAACGAGCGCCAGCACCCTCAGGGTCACCCGAGTCGCGTGAGGGACTCCGGGTAGAAAGCTGGCCGTCACCAGCGCGAACACGAGGGCCGACAGCGCGAGGCCAACGAGGACGTGCGCCGAGGCGATCTCGGTCGGCAGCTCGTCGGACTCTCGGTCCTCGATCGCCGCGATTCGCCTCGCTGCCGGCCGCTCGGCCAGGGCCGCGGCCAGACCACCGATGATGATGCTGCTGCTCAGCACGCCTTGGTAGACGCCCAAGTCTTCGGCCGCGAGCATCCGGGCGAGAAAAATGGAGGCCAAGAGGCCCAGGAACAGACCCGCAGCCCGCACGGCAATGCCGTAAGCGGTGGGCCTAGCGAGTTCTCGAGCTGCTCCCAGGCGGCTCATCGGCGGAGCTGATCTCCGGACCCGATCTTGTTCCAGCCAGCCACACAGCCATCATAGGATTCGCAGGTAGATCGACACGACGACCTCCCTGCCCGACGACTTGTTCCACTGCGGCATTCCCGCTGTTCCTGTCGTACGGCCAGTTCAGTAGAGTACGCCACAGCCTGAAAGGGGCCGCCTTGATGCCCGACCACGAACCGATCGAGGTCGTCACCTCAAGGTCGGTGCCCTTTGCAGTGCCCGATATCAATGACGACGACATCCAGGCAGTCACTCAAGTGCTCAGGAGCGGCTGGATCACCTCCGGGGGCCAGTGCGTCGCCCTAGAAGAGGAATTGGCGGCGTATCTCGGTGTGCCCCATGTCGTCTCGATGAGCAGCGCCACAGCTGCCTTGGAGACTGCAGTCGCCTACTTGGGATTGCCTCGCGGAGCGAAGATCGGAATTCCGACATGGACCTTCGTGTCGACCGCCCTCTCGGCAGTGCACCATGGGCTGCAGCCGGTGTTGCTCGATGTCGAAGCCGACACGCTGAACGTCTCGCCTGCGTCGTTGGAACGTGCACTCGAGGATGGTCTGGCAGCGGTGACCGGCGTTCACTTCGGTGGTGTGCCATTCGCCAGGCAGATCCATGAGCTGTGCGGATCAGCTGGGATTCCCCTGATCGAGGACTGTGCGCATTCCATGGGAGCACGCGACCATCGTGGTATGGCTGCAGGTCAAACCACCTCGGGTGCGTGCTTCTCGTTCTACGCCACGAAGAACCTCACCTCGGGCGAGGGTGGTGCGCTGGCCACCGACAACGACGATCTGGCCCGTTTCGCGAAGTCATTTCGGCTTCACGGGCTGAGCGCCGACGCGTGGGCGCGCTATCGACCGGGCGCGACGAGCGGCTACGACCTGCTCGCACCCGGGATCAAGGGCAATCTGTCCGACATGCTGGCTGCCTTGGCCCGGTCCCAGTTGCGTCGATTCGACGACCTTCAAGCTCGACGCCGTCTGCTCGTCGATCGGTACCGGGCGAATCTCACCGACGCCGATCTGCGCTTGGTGCCGGCAGACCAGGCGGAGGGTTCGGCGAACCACCTGGTCGTCGTGATCCTGCCTGAGTGCGCACCTCGCGACCGCGTCGTCGCCCATCTCGGCACACGCGGTGTGGCGACCAGTGTTCACTTTCAACCGCTGCACACCTTCGGCTGGTTCGCCGGGAACGCGCTGGTCGGGCCGGGGGGTACACCTGTCGCCGGGGCTCTGGCCGCTCGCGCGCTGAGCCTCCCACTGCACACCAGTCTCACCCTCGCCGATGTGGATCACGTCTGCGCAGTGTTGATCGACGCCATCGGATGATCCACCGGGGTGCGAGCAGGTGGCTCGAGGTTCGCATGGTGGTTGATCGCGTCATCGCTGTTGCGGCGATGATCATGCTGGCGCCGGTCGTGGTGGTGCTGGCGGCATTGGTCAAATGCCACGACCGTGGCCCGGCATTCGTCCGGGTCGAGCGCGTGGGGCGCAACTTCGAGTCGTTCATGATGTGGAAACTGCGCACGATGAGGGCCGACCTGCCCAATGGACGGGCCATCGGCACTCCGCTCACCGCCGACAACGACGGCCGGATCACGCCGATTGGCCGGCGACTCCGTTCGTCCCACCTCGATGAGCTTCCCCAGCTGCTCAACGTGGCCCGTGGCGACATGTTGCTGCTCGGTCCCAGGCCCGAGACGCCTGAGTTCGTCGACAACGACGATGCGCGGTGGCAAGCGGTGCTGCGGGTTCCTCCAGGCATTGCGGGGCCGACGCAGCTGGTCGCCGGTGACTGGGAGCGACACCTCATTGCGGACGACCCCGGCGGCGATGCCTACGCCGGGGTGGTGCTGCCGGTCAAACTGGCGATCGATCAGTGGTATGTCGAGAGCGCATCCATCGTCGGCGATCTCGAGGTGATCGCGGCATTGGCGACGCTGTTCCTGCCAGGCGAGACAGCCGCAAGGCTGCGCCGGCGCATCGCTCGCGAAGTGCCCGCAGCGACCACCATTGCCAACGCAGCCCGGTGACGAGCCGGAGGTAGACGATGCCATTGCTGAACACACTCCTGCGATCCGACAGCCCGAAGCTGGCGCGCCCCGTGAAGGGGTTGGTCGGCTTCGTGATGCAGAAATCGCATCTCTTTCAGAACGTACGCATCAGGCGCGACGGCTACCTGTTGCCCTTCCATTCGGGAAGCAACGTCGCGCTCACGTATTGGATAGTCCCTGAGCTCGTCGATCCGACAGAGGTCTTCGTGCGATCGCTGCTACGGCCCGGCGACGTCTTCGTCGACGTGGGCGCCAACGTCGGAACCATCAGCGCCCTCGCGGCGGGGTTGGTCGGGGAAACTGGTCGAGTCGTTGCAATCGAACCGCACCCCACGACCTTCGCCTACCTGCAACGCACGATCTCCAGCAACGAGCTCAAGAACGTCGTCTGCCTCGAACGCGCCTGCGGATCAGCTGCCGGCGTGACCGGGCTGACTGACCAACGACGCAAGGACGACAACAACAGGGTCGACGCAGCGGGTTCTGGTCTTTCTGTCCGGGTGACGACACTCGCCAGCGTGCTGCGCGACTTGTCGCTTGACAGTGTCAGTCTGCTGAAGATCGACGTGGAAGGTTTCGAAGGAGCGGTGCTGCGTGGCCTTGCAGACGAGGCGTCGAGAGTCGCAGCGCTCTACGTCGAGGTGATCGAAGCCAACACCCAGCGATTCGGTGACAGCGTCTCGTCCATCACCACGATGCTGCAGACCCTCGGCTTTTCCTGCTTCCGTAGCGCCGCCGACGCGACGAACCTTGTCGCCCTCACGAGGTTGGACCAGCTGACTGCCATCGGCGGCGGAGCGTGGGAGCCCGTTGCGGGCAACCCTCCCTTGGGTGCAAATCGGCTCTGACGCAGGGGCACCACACCCGTTCGGCTCACTCGGCAACACGTTCGATGTAGAACGAACACGGCTCGCGGTCGTCCGTCAGGAACGGACATACCGCTGCGAGCTGTTCGTGGTGTTCGTGGTGCAAGAAGTTGAGCGCACCGACGATCGACCAGCTCGGGTTCCCCGTGAGCAGGGCCTCCAGCAGATACTGCTCGTTCCACAGTCTCACTTTGTCGACGACCCAGGACTTCGGGTAGTCGCGCGGTGTGAACACGTCGTGCACGTGAACGAGAACACCCTTCTTCAGAGCGGGGATGATCTCCAGGAACTCGCACAGTACGTCCCCTTGCGGTCGGATCACGTGTGAGGAGTCGATGAACAGCAGATCCCCGGCAGTCAACCGCTCGAAGACCGATCTGTCGACGGTCTCCACCCGCTCCCGGCGAACGGCAACTCCGCTGCGTTCCAACCAGGGGGCTTCGTAGGGCTCGATGCAGATGTGTTCACATCGATACTCGGCGTCGTCCTTCTTGTTGTTGCGGAGTGCTTCAATCGCGATCAGTGTCGAGTGGCCGCTGCCGATCTCTACGATGCGCGCAGGCTTACGCAGCCGAATCAAGTTGTAGAGGAACTCTGCATCACCCGAGTCGAAGAACCCGTTGCCGAAGTTGTACGTCAGCTCGTCCTTCTTCAGTTCCGTCAACGGCCGGAGCTCCTCGCTGAATCGGAACTGGCCAAGCAGGACGAGCTGACCATCGACGTTCATGTCGATACCGGGCAGGTTGCGTCGTTGATCGAGTGGATGGCGCAGCGAGCTGAACTCGATGAGTGGCTCGTAGTAGTGGTCGGCGACGGGGAAAACACCGAACGCCGACAACACTTTTCGGCACAGTGGCAGTCGTTCCACCCCGGCTCGGCGAACGAGCTTCATGAGGCCTGCTGCCGGCACCAGCAGCGGTGCGAGGAACACATCGCCCAGCGGAGCTGCGACTTTCATCAGCCGCTTCACGAAGCCGACATGATGAACGCTCGACCGGCGCCGTTCACGCGTGTGCAAGAAACCAACGATCCACAAGGTGGCACACTAATGAACAACTCCTGCCCTCAGGTGCTGGCGATGACGGTGCCGACCATGAACTCCTGAAACGCGTCGGGCTGCTCGAACAGCGGGCGGTGCCCGGAAGTGTCCAGGAGAACGATCTCCTTGTACGGGGCGTCGAGCAGCGCGAACCACTCGTCGACGAGTTCGGCTCGACCGCGTGCTTCGTGAGCGCGTTGTCGAACGCGAGTGTCGCGATCGGCTCGATCTCGGTGTACGACTTGCCCGTCCCGCGTTGGTCCCAGGTGACGAGGGCCCAGGCAGCGGCGAACGTTGTCCCAGCAGTGATCGGTCTGATCGCCGTTCAACGACGCGACGTCGTGTGACGCTCACCCGCCCGACGGGACAAGTCGATGGGCCGCGGCGCATTCGCAGCCCAGTGCGTCCGGTGGCGCCGATTGCCGCTAGAGGTGGTAGGCCTCCGTGTGGCCGTCGACCCCGATGGCTTGCCCGGTCACCATCGCCGACGCAGGCGAGGCCAGGAACAGGCACATCGCGGCGATTTCCTCCGGTTCCACGAATCGCTTGATGGATTGGCCGGCCACGTACTCGTGCTCGACCACCGACCGGGCCACACTGCGCTGCTCCGCCTCGGCCGCGACGACCGCGTCCATGCGGTCGCCGCGCACCGAACCCGGGCAGATGGCGTTGCAGCGCACGCCGTGCGGGCCCAGCTCGATCGCCAGCGACTTGGTGAGCCCGATGACTGCCCACTTGGCCGCGGCATAGGGCGTGCGCCGGCCGTACCCGTACACGCCTGCCATCGACGACAGGTTGATGATCGAGCCACTCCCTCGGGCCTTCATCAACGGAGCCACGGCTGCTGCACACAGGTAGTGCGAGTCGAGCCCGACGGCCAGGCACTCGCGCCATTCGGCCAGCGACACGTCCTCGACGAATGCGGTAGGCCCCTTGATGCCAGCGTTGTTCACCAACACGTCGACGAAACGTTCACCGCCCGCAGCCATGTCGTCGACCGCCCAGTTCACCCACTCGGTGACGGCTGAGGCGTCGGCCAGGTCGACGACGCTGGCGGTCACCTGCGGCATTCGAGCGCGACAATCGCCGACCGCCGATGGGTTGACATCACACACGTGCACGGTGGCCCCAGCGCCCACGAACGCCTCGGCGATGGAGCGTCCGATGCCAGCGGCGGCGGCGGTGATGAGCACTCGTTGTGACGTCATGCCACTCATCTTGGCGCACCGCGACGAACCCCCGAGCACAGCCACCGACATGCACAGGTGACTCCCGTCGACAGCGCGGTAGGTTGCAGACGTGAGCGAAACCACTGACGAGACGCCGCTGTTGCGCCGCATCCGCGAGGGTGTCATCGGCGACGACCAGGTCATGGACGGGCCCTACGGCCCACACCGCATCACCTATGCCGACTACACCGCGTCGGGGCGGGCACTCACCTTCATCGAGTCGTTCATCCGCGAGGAGGTACTCCCCCGCTACGCCAACACACACACCGAGTCGTCGGGCACCGGGTTGCAGACCACCCGCCTGCGCGAAGACGCCCGTCGCATCATTCGCGACGCGGTGGGTGGCGACGACGAGACGTGCGTCATCTTCTGCGGCTCGGGCTCCACGGGCGCCATCGACAAGCTGATCGGCATCATGAATCTGCGGCTGCCGGCCGACCTCGACCACCGCTACCACCTTTCGCAGCACATCCCCGCCGACGAACGACCGGTGGTGTTCGTCGGCCCCTTCGAGCACCACTCGAACGAGGTGCCGTGGCGGGAGTCCATAGCCGACGTCGTCACGATTCCCGAGGACGCCGACGGCCATATCGACCTGGCCTCCCTCGCAGCCGAACTGGTGAAGTACGCAGATCGACCACTGAAGATCGGGTCGTTCTCGGCCGCCTCGAACGTCACCGGCATCGTGTCGAACACCTGCGACATCGCCCACCTGCTGCACGTCCACGGTGCGCTCTCGTTCTGGGACTTCGCGTGCGCGGCCCCCTATGTGGCCATCGAGATGTACCCGCAGTGTGCGGATCACCCGCTGGCCCGCAAGGACGCCGTGTTCATCAGTCCGCACAAGTTCGTCGGCGGCCCCGGTACCCCCGGAGTCCTGGTGGTGCGGCGCGAACTGCTCACCAACACCGTCCCTGATGTGGTGGGCGGCGGCACTGTTGCCTACGTCAACCCCACCGAGCACCGCTACCTCGACGACCCCGTTCACCGCGAGGAGGGTGGCACGCCGGCCATCGTGGAGAGCATCCGCGCCGGCATGGTGTTCCAGCTGAAGCAGGCCGTCGGAGTCGCCACCATCAAGGAGCGCGAGGAGTCGTACTGGCGCCGGGCGGTGCAGGCGTGGGCCACCAACCCCGC
>Ga0105047_10001567_pt1 | contig 41047 bp, 39 predicted proteins | sample MAT04_FD_78384 | JGI IMG/M metagenome (GOLD analysis project Ga0105047, IMG submission 78384) | Freshwater microbial communities from Lake Fryxell liftoff mats and glacier meltwater in Antarctica - MAT-04 (megahit assembly) | ecosystem: Environmental > Aquatic > Freshwater > Ice > Liftoff...
GAAGGCAGGTGCCGCGGTCAGGACCCGGATGCCGCGACGGGCACACTCCGCATGGTCCAGGTCACGCGGGAAGCCACCCCCGACGTCGATGATGGCGCGCAGTCGGGCGGTCGACTCCGGCAGCGCCCCGTACCTCCAGCCCGCCGTGATGACCGCGTCCGCACGTCCCAGGGCACGGCGCATGTCATCCGGAGGCATCGGGTCGTCCCGACCCCAGACCACGGTCGCCATCGTCTTGAGGCGACCGAGATCCTCGGCCGAGAACACCTCGTCCATCCTGCGCCCGTGCGGATCGACGATCACCTGGGGCAAGGACCCGGAGCCGCTCTCTGTGGTGCTCATCCCTTGACCGCTCCTCCCGTGAGGCCATGCACGAAGCGACGCTGGAAGATCAGGAACAAGGCCACGATCGGGAGCGCGATGATCATCACGCCAGCCGACATGGGCCCCCAGTCCACCGATGCCCGACCCTGGAAGAACAACAGCCCGACCGGCAGGGTCCGCAGCTCGTCGCGCGTGAGGAACACGAGCGGCAGCAGCAGGCTGTTCCAGCTCCACAGGAACTCCAGTAGCGCGATCGTCAGCACGCCGGGTCTCACCAGCGGCAGCATCACGCTCCAGAAGACGCGGAGCTCCCCGGAACCATCCACCCGCGCCGCGTCGTCGAGCTCGCGCGGCAGGCCTCGGAAGAACCCGCGCATCATGAACGTGAAGATCGGCACCCCGATCGCCACGTGGGCCACGACCACGGACCACTGCGTGTCCAGGAGGTGCACGTCCCGCATCGTCAGGTAGAGCGGGATGATGATCGCGCTGATGGGGATGGTGAGGCCCAGCAGCAGCAACAGCATCAGGAGCCCGCGCCCGAGGAAGCGCAGCCGGGCGAAAGCATAGCCCGCGAGTGTCGCGACGACCACGGTCCCGACCACCGCCCCCACGGAGATGAGGACGCTGTTCCAGATGTAGCGCCCGAAGCGACCCACGTTCCAGGCCTTGTCGAGGTTCTCCAGGGTCCACGGGGACGGCAGCGCGAATGGCTCATAGATGATCTGCTGGCTGGTCTTGAAGGCGCTCACCCAGCTCACCAACAGCGGCCCGACCGCGAACACGAGCAAGGCCGTGAGGACGATATACGTGGGCAGGAGCGCCCAGCGCCGGGTGACCGGTCGTGACACTCCCGGTGGGGCGATACGCGTCGGCTTCGGCAGGGAGGCTGGCTCAGCCATCGGCGGGCTCTCCGCGCTCACGGACCGCGATGGAGATCACCGCGACCACCAGCACGATGACCATGAACACCACGGCGATCGCCGATCCGTAACCGTACTGACCTTCCGCGATGCCCTTCTTGAACATGTATGTGGCAAGCACCTCGGTGGCATGCAGTGGGCCACCCTGGGTCGTCCCCCAGATGACATCGAAGGCCTGGAATGCCCCGATCACCTCCAGCAACAGCACGACCGTGAACACGTTGCGAAGACCCGGGACGGTGACGTGCCGGAAGGCCTGCCGGCCGTTCGCGCCGTCCATCGCGGCGGCATCGTAGAGCTCGCGGTCGATGCCCTGCATGCCGGCAAGGAAGATCACGACCGCAAGGCCGAAGCCGGCCCAGCCGGTCGCCAGGGCGAGCGCTGGCAGCGCGAGGGACCGATCCCCAAGCCACCCCCGGGTGAAGTCGCTCAGGCCCACCAGGTCCAGGGATTCGTTGAGCAGACCATCGGGGTTGTAGATCCAGCGCCAGGTGAGCGCCACCACGATGCCCGCCTGGACAACGGGCAGAAAGTACCCGGCCTGGAAGAACAGCCGTCCCCGGATCTTCTGAGCAAGCAGCGCCGCTGTGACCAGGCCCAGACTGACGTTGAACGTGACCACCATCGCGAGCCACGCCAGGTTGTTGCCCAGCGCCTTCCAGAAGATCGGGTCGGCCGCGAGCTTCGCGAAGTTGTCCAGGCCCACCCACGTCCGTATCGGTGCGATCCCGTCCCACCGGTAGAGCGAGAGGAAGAACACCTCGATGGTGGGCCGCAGGACGAAGAATCCCCAGAGGAGGAGTGCCAGCCCCACGAACCCGTAGGCCGTGAGGCTGGCACGGATGCGAAACGGGGAGGAGGCCCGTTGACGCATCGGATGACGTCCGTGGTCCGCCCGGATCAGGGCTGCGCCACGCCGCCGGGCTGCATGGTCTCGCCGTTGGCCTTGGCCTCCTCCCACGCAGCCTGGACCTGCGCGGTGAAGTCGGCCGGGGTCACGTCTCCGGTGAGCAGCCCCTGGAGGCCGTCATAGGTGACCGCAGACACCGTGGCCGGGATGACCGTGTCGAGGAATGCCTCGACCGAGCCATTGGCACGGTTGTCGTCATTCATCTTCAGGATCTCCTGGAAGATCGTGGGCAGCGTGGCGAGGCCCTCACCGCTGACCTCGCCGACCGGCACCACTGCATTGCGCAGCAGGGTCGCGCGGCCGAAGTCGCTGAAGTTCAGGAAGTCCAGGAAGCGGGCGGCTTCATCCGGATGCTCCGTGTCGGCGTTGATGTACCAGGCGCCGGCCACGCTCTCGAACGGGTACGTGGGCTTGCCGGATACAGGGTTCGGCATTGCGAAGGCCCCGAAGTCGGCGATCGCCTCGCCCAGCTTGGGCAGGAAGTCAGGGAACATGAACGTGCCCGTGAAGACCATGGGGATCTCGCCACGGAAGAAGCTGGCCAAGGCATCGCGATAGCCCACGGCCAGCGGCTCCGGGCCGAAGTAGCCGGCCGTGTACTGGTCCACCAGCGTCTGGGTGGCGTCGACGAAGGTCTGGTCATCCCATCGTCCGTCTCCGTAGAGCACATCGTCGAGCCCGTCGGGGCCCGCGAACAGACCCCACAGCGCGGTCTGGTTGTGGGAGATCGGCCAGCCATCACCGGCCGGCAGGGCGACCACGGTGGGGTAGTCGGCCAGGAGCGCCTCCTCCACGGCGAGGAACTCCTCCCACGTGGTGGGCACCTGGAGACCCTTCTCCTCGAAGATCCTCTTGTTGTAGAACATCACGGTCGTCTGGACGCTCTGCCCGATCGACCACAGCTTGCCGCCCGAGGACGTCCGGGTGACGACGTCGGACGGGATGATCTTGTCCCATCCCAGGGAGGAGTAGTAGGGGCTCAGGTCGAGCGTATGCCCGGCGTCGATGATGGACTTGGGCTGCCCGGGTCCGACGCCACCCTCGAAGATGTCGGGGCCGGTTCCTGCGTTGAGCGCAGGGAGCAGTGCTGGCTTGACCAGCTCATCGCCCATGAACGTGGTCGTCACCTGGACGTCCGGGTTCTGCTTGTTCCACTCGTCGATGACCTCTGTATAGGCATTCACGGTCCCGACGGGGCCCGCGAGCCACATCTGCAGGGTCGCGGGCTCCTGCGCCGACCCCACTCCTGCGCCCACCAGCACCGTGACCGCGCCCAGCACCATCGCTGCGGACGCCCGCGTCCGCCACCATCCGGGTCTGCGCATCTCAACGTCCCTCCGTGTCCTGTCGCCGCGGCCGGCAATCCCGGCGGCGCGCGTGTCGATGACAGTAGTCGGGGGGGCACCCTTCTGACCGCGGCCGCGCGACAACAACGGGCAATTGCGTGTCAATCATGGAGAACTCCAGCTGACGTCCGCGGCCCCTCTGACGCGCCGCAACGCCGGTTTCCTTGCGCCCCCGCTCCCGGTGTCCCTCACGGGCTGCGCTGGCGCGCTTGCCCGGGAGGACGACCCGAAGCAGGTCCGGACGGTGGTACGGTGGCATGGTCATGGACACCTCCGATGGCGGGCGACAGCCGATCAACGTCAGGGTCGACGGGCGGATCGACCCGACCCACCTGATCGGGTTCCGGCCGTTCAGCCCCCTGCAGCACGTGCCGTGGCACATCCACGATTTCTTCGAGCTGGCGTTCGTCACCCAGGGGTCGGCACGACATCTGACGTCCGCGGGCGAGCTCAAGGTCGAGCCTGGGGCGGTCGTCTTCGTGCCACCGTCGGCAGGTCACGGTCTGCGATTGTGTCGAGACCTGGTGATGTACCAGTGCTTCCTGCGGGCGAGCGCCGCCGAACTGTCCGCCATGTGGGTCGCGAAGGACCCCCGCCTCGAGGGTCTGATCGGACCTCGGCATCGCGAGACGGCGTCCCCCCTGGTCCTGCGCATCGGCACCGCGGCGGTGGCGGAATGCATCGAGCACCTCGACGAGGTGCGCCTCAAGGGCATCGCGGAGCGCACGCCAGCGGCGGAGGTCGGCCGCCTGCTCATCGTGCTGGACATCCTTGCGCGTCACCTCCCAGTCGACGCTTCGACCATCGACGCCGCCGGCTCGACGCCGCCCATCGTGGGGCAGGTGCTCCAGCTGTTCGACCATGACCTGGCGTACCCGTGGACACTGCTCGAGATCGGCCGGCGCGTGGGGGTGCGATCGGATCATCTGTGCCGGGCGTTCAGGCGCTGGGCGGGCGTGCCTCCCATGGCATTCCTGAACCAGCGGCGGATCGATGTCGCGGCGGGCATGCTCGCCTCGACTTCGCTGCCGATCTCGCAGGTCGCGTCAGCGGTCGGCGTGCCCAGCCCGACCTCCTTCTCACGGGCGTTCCGACGCGCCCGAGGGCAGTCGCCGCGGGAGTACCGCAGCCAGCGTCTCATCGGCTGACCCACTCCTCGGTCGAGGGATCCCGGACCGGGCTGTATCGATCGACTGCGAGCGGTACGCACGCGGGCTCTGCCCGAACACCCGCCGGAAGGCCCGCGAGAACATGGGCGGATCCGGCCAACCCACCGCAGCGCCGACCGATGCGACCGGCTCGGTGGTGTCGGCCAGGAGTCCGGCTGCCACCTCCGCCCTGCGCTGGCAGAGATACGCCATGGGCGATCGGCCGATGGAGCGCGTGAACTGGTGGCACAGGTGATGGGGTCCCACGAACACCTGCGCACTGAGCTCGGTGAGGGTCCATGGGTGGCCGATATCGCCCTCGAGCAGATCGATGGCTGCTCGCACCACGGTGGGCATGGCCTGACGCGACGGCCTCAGCGGAACGGTGGGGTCAAGGTGCCTCTCCACGATCTCGAGCACCAGCAGCAGGCGACCGAGGACATGGAGCGCCGAACGCTCAGCAGGGCTTTGTGATCGGATGGCGTCGAGATGCGCGAGGCACTCGACCAGTTCCGCCTCGTCGAGCTGCACCACGCTCGGACCCGACTCCGTACCGCGCGGCTGCGGGCTGAGCATCGTGGCGAACCGTCGGTCACGTCCTAGCCACGCCAGCTCCGTCTCAAGGAGCTGGGTGGGCAGCAGGACGTTGAGCACGAGCATGTCCTCGCACAGGCGGTAGCCATGCCCGGCGCCGATCGGCACGACGACCACGGCACCTCGAGCCACATGCCGCTCGCCTCCACCGGTGAGATGGCGTCCTCTGCCCGAGATCACGAACCCCAGCTCCAGGAACTCGTGGTAGTGCCAGAACACGTTGATCGGGTGACGCTGGGGGCTGAAGCTCACCGACTGGTGCGGCGTGAAGAACGCATCTGCCCTGAGGGTCATCCCCGGGACATGCGGCACCATGCGGCGTGAGCGATCACCAGGGCCGTCCTGGCGCACCCTCTCGTCAACGGTCATCACCGGATGGTACTCGCGACGACTCTCGCCACGGATCGGCGAGACCACGTCGCGCCGGCGGCATGACGGAGCCGCTGCATCACGCCGTGGGCCCCGATCCGACGTCCGGCTTCGCGATCCGTGGGCTGGTGACCACCACTCGGTGCCGACCGGGCCCGATCTGGGGCCAGCCGTCACATGGCCGGCCGTCGAGCGTGATCGTGGACGCCGGCGTCACGGGCGCGTCCATCTCGCCTGATGCGCCGAAGGGCAGGTCGAGGTCGGCCACCAGGTCTCCGACCTCGTCCATGCGCCAGTCGATGCCGACCGGCCCGTACGGGCTGTCGATGGATGCCCGCGCCCAGTCGATGCCCACGACGGGCTTGGGCGCGAAGGTGACGCGTCGGTAGCCCGGGCCCGAGGCGACAGGTGCGATGCCACCGACGTGGCGATAGACCCAGTCGATGACGGCTCCGTACCCGTAGTGGTTGAACGACAGCATGTGGGCCTCACGATCCTTGGCGGTCGCCTGCCCAGGCGGCGTGGTCATCGCGCCAGAGTGGATGGAGCCGTCCGGGAGGATGGCATCCCAGCGTTCCCACATCGTGGTGGCCCCCTGGTCGACCTGGTAGAGCCAGGAGGGCATCTCGCGCCGCAACAGCATCAGGTACGCCTCGTCGATCCTGCCCGCATCCGATAGCGCGGGAAGGATGAGGGGTGTCCCGAGGAAACCCGTCGCCACCCGACCCCCGACAGCGCGGACCAGCTGCGCGAGCGTGTCACCCACGGCGTCTCGCTCGGCGGCGGGGGCGATCGCCAGCCGTAACGCCACGGCACATCCCGTCTGGGTCGTGCGCGCGTGATCGGCCCAGCGGGCCCACGTCGCCGAGGCGACGCGATCGGCCGTCAGCCGAGCGTCCGCCGCCCAGGCGTGATCGCCCATGAGGTCCGCCACCTCGGCCGCGATCCGGGCGCTCCAGGAGTAATACGCATTCGCGAGGTAGCCGGGATCCGTCTTGGCCTGCCAAGGTCGGTCCACCGGTGCATCCGGGTCGAGCCAGTCGCCGAATTGCTCACCTGGTGCGATCAACCCGTCGCCCTGCTCGCGCGCCTGGAGCGAGCGGACCCAGCGTCGCATGCTGTCGAGCTGGACGCGCAGGATGTGCCGATCACCATAGGCGATGTGGACATCCCTGGGGACGATGGTCGCGGCATCCGCCCAACCGGCGCGGCCGAGCCGAAGCTCGCCCTGCAGCACGACATCCGGGACCACGGAGGGAACGCCGAGCGTGTCGTCCTGGTCGAGGGCGAGGTCGCGCAACCAGCTCATCCAGAACGCCTGGCAGTCAAAGAGGGTGGATGCGGTCGCCGCGAACGCCTGCGCGTCGCCGGTCCAGCCCAGCCGCTCGTCCCGTTGGGGGCAGTCGGTGGGCACCGATACGAAATTGTCCCGCTGAGACCACACGACGTTCTCGTGCAAACGGTTCAAGCGCGCGTCGGAGCACGCGAACCAGCCGCGGCGTGGAGTGTCGCTGCTGATGACGACGAACTCCGCACTCAGCACCTGGACCGACGTCCGGATCTCCGCGTACCGGAACCCATGGAACGTGAAGACGGGCTCCAGCTCGGTCACGTCGCCGTCGGCCAGGACGTAAGTGTCGGTGGCCTTCGCGAACCGCAGCGACTTGACGTGGAGCGATCCGTCCGGCTCCAGCACCTCCGCATGGCGCACCGTGACCGTGTCGCCGGGTCGGCCGCGGACCGTGAGCCGTACGAAGCCGGCGATGTTCTGCCCGCCGTCGAGCAGGATCGTGCCATCCGGACGCGACTGCGACTGCACCGCGATCACCGCGACCCGGCGCACGGGGGGGGCGACCCGTGGCTCGATGATGCCCGCGTCGAACGGCACGATGGCCACCGGATGCCAGGCGGTCGTGTCGAAGCCCGGGCGGTGGACCGCCTCGTGACGCGCTCGAAGGTCGATGTCGCAGCCGTCGTACAGGTCCGCCGAGATGACCTCGCCCGTCGCGGCCATCCAACGCTCATCGGTGACCACGCGCTGGGTCGCGCCGCCCTCCATCTCCATCTCGAGTTGCGCGACGAGCCCCACTTCACGTCCGTAGCGACAGCGGTCGTTGCCGCGGTCCCAGCCAAGGCGTCCGCGGTACCAACCGTCACCCAGCGTGGCGACGATGACGTTGACGCCCTCCACGAGCAGCGGCTGCACGTCATAGGTCTCGGCGATCAGGCGGTGGCGGTAGCTCGTCCAGCCGGGCGCCAGCAGGTCGTGGGTCACCGGCCGCCCGTTGATGGAGACCTGGTGGAGACCGAGCGAGGTGACATGAAGCTCGGCGCTGGCGGGTGAGGCCGGCAGGCTGAACTCTCGTCGCAGCATCGGTGCCGGCGATGGCGCGTCCGATCCCGGGTCGCCCGGCAGGGTCACCGCGAGGGCGGCCCAGTCGGAGGCGTCCAGCAGGCCAGCCTTCACGCGCAGGGTCGGACTCCAGTCGCTCCAGCCACCCTCGGTCGCGATGCGTACCCGATACCAGCGCACCTCCCGGCTGACCAGCGCAGGTCCGGGTGCGGTGATGGCCACCTGCTCATCGCTCGCCAGGTCCCCGGAGTCGCCCACGATCGCGTCGAACCGCGGGCTGCTCGACGCCTCGATGCGGTACCCCGTCTGGTGGACGCCATCCACGGCGGGGGAGACGCGCCAGGTGAGCCGGACCGGCTCCCCTCCGATGGCCTGAACGCCCGCCGGCACCTGGCAGCGCAGGTCCACGATGGTGACGGGCTGTCGCTCCTTGGCGCTCATGGGATCCGGGACCATCGCGGGACTCCTTCTGCTGGTGTCGAGGTCATGGCGTCACCCCTTGACGGCGCCCGTCGTCATGCCGGACACGATCTGCCGCTGGAAGAAGATGAACATGATCATCGGCGGGATGGTGATGAACAGGACATCGGCGAACAATAGGTTCCAGCGAGTGTTGAACTGGCTCTGGAAGTCGAACAACGTCAGCTGGACGGTGGCGTTGCCAGCGCCGGGGAGGAAGTACAGGGGGTTGACGAAGTCGTTGTAGATCGCGATCGAGGCGACGACGATCACGGTGATCATCGCCGGCCGCAGGAGCGGGAAGATCACGCGAAAGAACAGGCTGAACGGCCCCGCCCCGTCGATGATCGCCGCCTCGTCGAGTTCGCGTGGGATCGCCGTCATGAAGGTGCGGAAGATCAGGACCGCGAACGGCATGAGCAACACGACCTCGACCAGGATGAGGCCAAGGAGCGTCTTGAACAGCCCGGTGACCTGGAGCGTGAAGATCGTAGGCACCAAGGCGGGTGGCAGGATGAGGCCCGCGAGCAACAGCAGGCCGACGGCCGCACCCGTCCGGTCTCGTCTTCGCTGCAGTACGAATGCGACCATGGATGACAGGACCACGATCAGTGTGACCGACGCGACGGTCAGGACGATGCTGTTGCGGAGGGCCGTGACCATCACGCCATTGGAGCTGGCGAGCACGGCCTGAAGGTTCTCCAGGAGCTGCCACTCATCTGGCGCACTGAACTCGAGGCGAGAGGCTTCAGCTCGGTCCTTGGCTGCGATCAGGATCATGAATGCGAACGGCACCACGAACACCACACCCGCGATGAGCAGTGCGATCGCGCCCGACCCGACCTCACGGACGGGGCGCGGCCGCCTGCTCACAGCTCGATCTCGCGGCGCGAGAAGTAACGCATCATCGGGTACACGATCAATGACACCGCGATGAACATCAGCACGTTGCCGGCCGTGGCAAGACCGTAGAACCCGGCCTGGTATTGCTTGTAGATCGTGGACGCAAGGACATCGGTGGTGAAGCCGGGACCGCCGCGTGTCATGGTCCAGATCAGGTCGAACGTGCGCAGCCCCCCGATGAACGAGAGGAGGATCACCGTGAAGGTGGCATTTCGGCTCAAGGGGATGATCACGTACCGGATCTTCGCGAGGAAGCCACCCTCGAGACGCACCGCATCGAGATACTCCTCCGGGATCGAGGCGATTCCGGCGATGAAGATCACCATCGCGATCCCGACGCCCTTCCAGACGTCCACGACCGCGACGGATAGCAGGGCGAGGGCTGGGTCTGTCAGCCAGGACGGACCATCGATGCCGATCGTCTCAAGAGCTGAGTTGATGAGTCCCTTCGAAGGGTGCATCAGCACCGCGAACGTGATGCCCACGGCGACCGTGCTCACCAGCACCGGGAAGAACACGAGCGACCTGAGCAGAGATCGGAATCGGATGCTCGAGGTCAGCACGATGGCCAGCCCGAGCCCGACGACGACCTTGAGCCCGCTGGTCACACCCGCATAGATGAGCGTGTTGCGCATGCCGTTCGTGAGCGCTGGCTCACGCAGGAACTGACTGAAGTTGTCGAACCCGATGAACTCGGTATCGAACAGCGTCCAGCGTGTGAGGCTGAAGTAGAACGCGAGGAGCGTGGGCGTGATGAACAGCAGCGCGTAAAGAACGCCCGCTGGCACGTAGAACAGACGGGGATACGAGTGTCGAACGGCGGGCGGCATGTCAGGGCGGCGCATGACACTTGTCCGCGGCCCGATCATGCGGAGCCGCAGGGGCCCCGCGCGGGGGGGCCGATCGGGGGTGCCGACCGGCCCTCGCCCTGACGGGGGTCATCGCCCTCGGTGACCGACGAGGCTCACCAGCCGGGCAGTCCAAGCTGCTTGGCCTGCTTCTCCACGTCCTGATCGTAGAGGGCTGCACCATCCACTGCCGACCGGAGGCCCGATCCCACTTCGACGGTGATCTGCTCCAGCGAAGGCCCCTTGACGGGGGACAGGAACTCCAGCGCTGGAGCCGCCGCATTGGCGTCCAGGTACTTCTGGATGTCGAGCACGGCCGGAAGCGCGTCGGCCGGCAGCGACGCGCCCTTGATGAGGTACGGCCCTGAGGGAGCGCTGGCGGCGGTCATCGCCTCGGTGCCCGCGATCGAGGCCACGAACGCCAGGAAGTCCTTGGCCGCGTCGATGTTCTTGCTTGTCTGTGGGATGTACGTCGCGGCGGGCATCCAGATGGTGGCGCCGTTGTTGTCCGCATCTGCACCAGGCTGAGCGAAGAAGCCGATGTCGGCGATGCTGTCGGGGTTGTTCGCGGCGATCGTCCCGAGCGCGAACGTGAGCATGGGATAGTGGGCGATCTCGCCCGCCGCGAGCAGATTCAGGCCGTCGTCGAAGGTCGCCGACCCGAAGTCCTCCTGATACCAACCCTTCTCGAACCCTTCCTGGAGGTGCTGGAAGCCAGCCAGCGTGGCCGGATCTTCGGCGTACTTGATCTGGTTGGCGGTGTACTGCGCCGCGAAGTCCGGGATGGCGGCCTGCACGTTGTAGTAGTCCGCGAGCACGAACAGCTGGGAGGTCCAGGTGTCGGCGAACGTCGCACCGACCGGCGCGATCCCAGCCGCCTTGATCACCTCGTTGTTGGCCGCGAACTCGGCCCAGGTCGTGGGCACGGCCAGGCCGAGGTCGGCGTAGACCCTTTTGTTGTACAGGATGCCGCCGCCCATGGCGGTCTCAGCGGGAACGCCGAAGATGCCCTCGCCCTGGGCCACCGTGGGCAGGAACGACTCCGCGATGTTCTCGATGAATGGTTCCCCGGCGAGATCGACGAGCGTCTCGGTCGGGTTCAGGGCCTGCAGCAACGAGCCCGAGTTGTAGGTGAACAGGTCTGCCATGTCGCCCGTCGCGAGGCGGGTCTTGACCAGGTTGTCGCCCTCGCTCCCGGTCGGACGGGTCTCGACCGCGATGGTCACGTTCGGATGCTGGGCCATGTAGGCGTCGGCGAGGCCCTGGGCGATCGCGATGTTCGCCTCGTTGTTGAAGACGCTGTAGGTCAGGGTGACCGCCGCATCCGACTGCGCCCCGGCGCCGCCGCCGAGCGCTGCGACGAGCAGGGCTGCTGCGCCGGCCACGCCGGCCAGACGGGTTCTCGAAGTCCAGTCCATTCGCTAGCTCCTCCATTCCGTGAGCCGGCGGGACACGGGATCGTTCAAGCCGGCGGCACGAGGATAGGTGGGAGCCCGAACCGGGGACTTGTCCATGGTTGCGCGGCCTTGAACGATAGTTGTGGCCCGCAGGACCCGACCGCTTCGACCGCGTGCTCGGGGCACCTCCGGGTGGGGCAGGGTCGCCGACGATCGTGACGCGCGTACCCACGGATGGTCGGCGGTCGCATCCATCGACCGCTCGGCTGCGCAGGATCGAGATCGTCCATGCCCGGCATCAGGGCCGAGCCCGGGTCGTCGGACGGACCCGCCAAAGCGGCCACGGTGCGATGGACCGGGCCATCCCGCGCCGCGTCACCGACAGCGTGCGAAGCACCGCCAGGACCGAGAGTGCGGTCCGCGGGATCCTGTCGGAAGCGACCATCCCTGCCGCGACGCTCCCGACCGGCATGTCAGCACGACGATCGGCGAGGGTGTTGCGGGCCTCCTCGAACGATGACCCGCACATCGCACGTCTCCTCCGGTCGCCGTCACGCGAAGTCCAGGTCAGCGAGTCGCACCAGGGGCCTTGAGCATCATCGCGCAGTCCCTTCGCCATCGCCGCGCCGTTGCGCCGTGTCCCTGTCTGCTGGACGCCGGACCTGGCGCCGGCAACCGAGGGTCCGCCGACCCTGCCTTGGCGCATCGGTGGCGGAGAGGGTGGGATTCGAACCCACGAGACTTTCGTCCGGCGCTTTTCAAGAGCGCTGCCATCAACCGCTCGGCCACCTCTCCACGGGCCATCCTGCCACACCCGGGCCGTGGACGGCGAGCGGCGCTACCGATCGAGGGCGTGCACCATCCACACGTTGGGGTCGAAGTACGTGCCCCGGTCCGCATCTCGGTCGATGGTCACGATCGCGGCCGCACGCGGCACGACGTACTCGCCGGTGGCTGGGAAGGCCATGCCGGCCCAGCGCTCCCAGTCGGCCACTGTGCCCACGATGGCCATGGACCGGGGCGAGGGCGTGGCGATCCGGGCACCCATCCGTGCATGGACCCGGATCCACGGGTCGAATGGCTGCCCGTCGTCGCGTCTCCAGGTCGCGTAGGCCTGGATGGACGCCAGCGGGTAGCGTTCCTTCCAGGTCGGTCGGACGCACGCGATGAGCGCCCGGTGGCCGCGCAGTCGCGCGTGGACCCGGAACGCCTCCACCATCAGCGATGAGAGACCGCTTCCCTGCCGGCCCGGCGCGACCACGATCTGGAGCGCGCCCAGGGCATCCACCGCGGAGCCCGCCTGGAGGTCAGCGGCCGTCCGCTCGAACTGGTCGTCCCAGCCGGCGGGCAGCCCGGCGTCCGTCCCGTCCCACGCCAGGGGCGCGCTGTTTCCCGCCGCCACGATGCCCCCATCCGGGCCCAGCAGCAGCAGCTGGAAGGGTCGCAGCTGGCGGTGCAACAGATCCCAGAGCCGGTTCGCCACGGGGTCCTCGAACATGAACGCCGGCCACACGGCGGAGTTGTGGTCGTCCAGCGCCTGGTCCGCCTCCGGCAGCTCTGCGAGCGACCACAGCGTATGGCCGTCCGGTAGCGACCGCCCCGCAGCCGCGAGCGCCTCGGCGATGTGCGCGCCGGAGATCGTCACGTGCGGCGCCGCGAAGCCATCGTCAGGCGTCACGCCCCGAGGCACTCCCCGAGCCGCGGCCGCAGCACCTCCGGCCAGACGACGCTTCCGTCTGCCTGCTGACCCGTCTCCAGGATGGCCGCGACGACGCGCGCGAGGGCGAGGCCCGACCCGTTGAGGGTGTGCAGGATCTCCGGCCGGGCACCCGGCTCGGGCCGCCAGCGGATGTTCATGCGGCGGGCCTGGAAGTCACGGAAGTTGGACACGGAGCTGACCTCCAGCCAGTCCTCGACACCGGGCGCCCAGACCTCCAGGTCGTACTTCCTCGCCTGCGTGAACCCCATGTCGCCCGTCGCCATCAGCTTCACGCGGTAGGGCAGCCCGAGCCGCTGGAGGACGACCTCTGCTCGCGCCGTGAGCCACTCCAGCGTCTCCGCGGAGTCTTCCGGCCGCTCGAAGCAGACCATCTCCACCTTGTCGAACTGGTGGACGCGCAGGATGCCCCGCGTCCTGGCACCAGCTGCCCCTGCCTCACGGCGGAAGCAGGGTGTGTAGGCCACGTAGCGGATGGGCAGCCGGTCGGCCTCGATGATCTCGTCGCGGTGGATGTTCGTGACCGGGACCTCGGCCGTGGGCACCAGGTACAGGTCATCGCGCGTGATGACGTACATCTGGTCTTCCTTGTCCGGGATCTGGCCGGTGCCGCGTGCCGACGCGGCATTGACGACGATGGGCGGCCAGACCTCGGTCATGCCGTGCTCGGTGGTATGGATGTCGATGAACAGGTCGATGAGGGCGCGCTGGAGCGCCGCGCCCTTGCCGCGGTAGAGCGGGAACCCGGAGCCCGCGATCCTGGCCCCCGCGGCGAGGTCGATGACGCCCAGCGCCTCCGCGATCTCCCAGTGCGGCCGGCGGTTCCAGGTCGCGCCGTCTGCGCCGGTCTCTGCGTGCGGCTGCGGATCTCCCCAGGTGCGCACGATGACGCTCGCCTCCTCGCCGCCGACCGGGATACCCGGGTCGGGTGGGTTGGGGATGCGCAGCAGCAGGTCGTCGAGCTCGGCCTGAGCGGAGTCCACCGTCCGGTCCAGCTCCGCGATGCGTCCGTCGAGTGCCTGGGAGCCTGCCCGCAGCGCCGCGACGTCCGGGCCCTGCGGCGAGGCGCCGCCCTTGATGGCCGCACCGATCCGCTCGCTGAGTCCCTTCTTCTCGTTCCGTAGCTGGTCCGCCTGTCCCTGCGCCTCGCGGCGCGAGACGTCCAGCGCGATGGCGCGATCCACCAGCGCGGGGTCCTCGCCCTTTTTGATGGCCCCGTCGCGGATGGTGTCAGCGTCCTCCCGCAGGCGCTGCATCCCCACGCTCATGCCACCGCCTCCGCGTCCGCGGCGGGTGGCGAAGCCGGCGCGGCAGCCGCCGCACGCAACCGTTCGATCGTGAAGTCCGCGTCCAGGCTGGCCAGCAGCCAGCCGGCGCGCGGGCCGTTCGCGCGGCCCAGGAACGCGGCGTAGATGGCCGCGAACGCCTCCCCCGAGGAGAGGCCGTTGCCTTGTGCCGTGCGAAAGATCAGGTCCTGCCACGCGTCGCCGGCGGCCGGTGATTCCGCGGTCGCAGCCGTCGCGAGGGCACCCATGACCGCGCGCTGCGCGTCCGTGAGCGTGCCCACCTCGGGCGGCAGCGCCTCCTGGACGCTCACCCGGTAGCGCTCGGGCGCGAGCGTGGCGAGCCACAGCCGTGCGATCCGCACGCGCTCCGCGAGGATGGCCTGCTCCACGACGTCCAGCGGGGCGCCCTTCTCCGCGGCCATGCGCGCCTCCACGTCCACGTTGGGGACCTGGACGAGCAGCGCAAGGTGGCGGAACGCCGGCCGGAAGCGGGTCGCCTCCAGCGCCGGATCCGCGTTGGGATCCAGCAGCGACTGACGGAAGATGCGCTCGTGGTCGGGGGGCAGCTCGCCCCGGACCGGGCGGCCGGCCGTGGCCGCGGCGATCCGGTCGAACTCATCGAACAGGCCGGGGATGGTGTCCCCCTCCGGATCGAAGTCGATGGCGCGCCTGGGCCGGTGGCGCAGGAACAGGAAGCGAAGCAGCTCCGGCGGGATCAGGTCCGCCATGTGGTGGGCGGACGCGCCGAGGCCCTTGGAGGTGGACATCTTGCGGCCGCCGATGTTCAGGAACTCGTACGCCACATTCAGGGGCGGCTCGCGGTGGAGCACCTCGCGGCTGATGGCATCGGAGCGGTCGCGCGAGCCGCCCGCCGTGGCGAGGTCCTTGCCGCAGCCCTCGACGGTGATGTCGAACAGCGTCCACTTGGACGCCCAGTCCACGTTGAAGGGCAACTTGGCCCGGCCGCCGAAGGGCGCCACGCGGCCCGAGTGCCCGCACCCCCTGGCCCACGTGACGTAGTCGGGCAGGCAGGCATAGGCGACCGTGTGGCCGTTCCAGTCGGAGGCGAGAGTGGTGCCGATCCGACCGCACTGCTCACAGATGACCGACACAGGCAACCAGCCCGGCGCCTTCTCCACCTTGCTCACGCGCAGGTAGATGGCCCGGATCTGCTCTGCGGCGTCGAGCGCGGTGCGGATGAACCGGTCCATGGTCCCGTCCGCGTACAGCTCGCTCATCCAGTAGATCACAGGGTGGATACCCAGGCCCGCGAACGTGCCCATGAACAGCTCGCCCACGAAATACCGGGCGTAGCTGGTCGCGGTGCTGCCCTCCGGAGCCGGCACGTGCGCCAGCGGCACGCCCATGTAGCGCGCCACGGCGTCCGGCGTCAGGAGCGCCTGGCTGTCCATGGGGTCGAGGTCATCCACGCCATAGCGGAACTCGACCGGGGTCCCGGCCTCCGCGATGGCTCGCGCGATGGCGTCGTGGAGCACGACGCCCCGCAGGCTGCCGACATGCACCGTGCCGGACGGGGTCTTGGAATCATTGACGACCTGGGGCCCCGTCAGTGACGCAGCCAGCTCATCCGCCCAGAACATGGCGGCGTCCCTCCGTGGGGCCGGAACGGTCAGCTGATGCTGACGACCTTGTAGTGCATGTCCCCGGCCGGCACCGAGATCGTCACCTTGTCGCCCTTCTTCTTGCCTAGCAGGGCGCGGCCGACGGGCGACTCGTTGGAGATGCGACCCTCTCCTGGCGAGGCCTCGGCGGAGCCGACGATGGTGTACGCCTCCTTGCCGCGGTCACCCTCGAGCTGAACTGTGGAGCCGATCTGGACATGCGTCTTGGACGTCGTCTGGTCGATCAGGACCGCGTTCTTGATGAGCGCCGACAGCGACTGGATGCGCCCCTCGATGAACGCCTGCTCGTTCTTGGCGTCCTCGTACTCGGCGTTCTCCGTGATGTCACCGTGCTCCTTCGCCTCCGAGATCCGGGTGGCGACCTCTGCGCGGCGCACGTTGACCAGCTCGTCGAGCTCCGCGCGGAGCTTCTCCAGGCCTTCGCGAGAGATGTAGGCGGGCTTGTTGTTCACCTGGTCTCCCTGGGAGCGAATGGTTCGTCGCCCGTGGCAGGACCGCGGAACGAGCGTCAGATCATCGGAGGACGGACGACCGTCGCAGGCATAGGGTCCAGCAGCCTGCCAGGTCCGACCGGAAGCGTGATTGTACCGGTCCGTGGCGCCGGGGCGCAAACGGGGACGACTCGTCGACAGGCCGGCTCAGGGGCCCGGAGCGCGCCTTGGTCAAGCGGTTGACGTCGCATGGGCGAGATTGCTCTACATGCGCCGTACCGGCGTGGGTCCGGCGGCAATCGAATGTCCTCGCGGGCGCGAGGAGGAGGAGCGTTCATGAGAAGGGCTCTGCTCACGGTCGCGGTGACCACGGCGCTGGTGGCCGGCTCCGGCGTCGCGGCGACCGCTCAGACGGACCCCGCGGCGGCGGACATCATCGCAGCGCTGCCCGCCGAGCTCGGGTCGCTGTACGACAACTACTCGGGCACAGTGACGGTGGCCCAGCTGCCGGAGCTCTCGGCGGGCCTGGGCCCCTGGAAGATGTGCTACTCCGAGTCGTACCAGGGCAACCCCTGGCGCATCGCGCTGACCAACGAGATGCAGCGCCTGGCGAACGAGTTCATCGCGTCGGGCGCGCTGTCCGAGTTCAAGATGGCCGACGCCAACGGCGACGTGCCCACGCAGATCACGCAGGTCCAGTCGTTCATCGACGAGGGCTGCAGCATCATCGTCACCGTGGCGGGCTCCGCCACAGGCCTCGACGAGGTCATCGGCAAGGCCGCCGAGGCGGGCATCCCGGTGATCACGAACTCACGGGCCTGCTGTACCTGGGCTTCACGGGCCGCGCGTCGGGCACCGTCGGTGAGCCACTCCTGTTCCAGACCATCGCGGCGGTGGTCATCGGTGGCACGTCGCTCATCGGCGGCGTGGGCGGCTACGCCCGGACCGCGATGGGGGCCATCGTGCTCATCCTGCTGAGCACCCTGTTGCTCGCGCGCGGCGTGGAGTCGAGCCTCATCCAGGCCGCGCTCGGGGCGCTCATCATCATCCTCGTCTCCATCTACGGCCGCGAGGCTCGGCTGCGGGACACCATCTGAGAGCACCCAGGAGCGCAGGTCGACCATGAAGCTGTACGTCGGGACCTACACGCGGCCGGCTCCCTACCTCGCGAGCGCGAACGGCCGCGGGCTGTACATCCTCGACTTCGACGAGACAGCGGGCACGCTCGCCATGGCCGGCGAGGTGCCCGGTATCGAGAACCCGTCCTACCTGTCCATCTCGCCCGATGGGCGCAACCTGCACGCGGTGTCGGAGGTGTTCGAGTGGCAGGAGGGCCTGGTGAGCTCCTATGCCATCGAGCCGGGGACCGGCGCGCTGCGCTACCAGGGCGTTCAAGGATCGCGGGGCACCGTGGCCTGCTACCTGACCATGGATTCCCGGTCGCGTGCCGCGTTCGTCGCAAACTACTGGTCCGGCAGCGTGGCCATGTTCCCGGCCCGGCCGGACGGATCGCTGGCGGAAGCGTCGAGCGTCGACCAGCATGAGGGCAGCGGTCCGGAGGCGGCCCGCCAGGAAGGCCCGCATGCGCACTGCATCGTGATCTCCCCGGATGATCGGTTCGCGTTCAGCGCCGATCTCGGTGCCGACCTCATCGTGGGCTACCGCATCGACCACGCGACCGGCACGCTGACGCGCCACCAGGCGCTCCCCATGCCTGCCGGGTCCGGCGCCCGCCATCTCGTGTTCAGCCCGGACGCCCGCCACGCCTACGTCATCTGCGAGCTCGACTCCAGCATCGCGGCGCTCGGCTATGACGCCCCATCGGGCGAGCTCGGCTTCATCGACGCCTGGCCTATGCTGCCCGCCGGATTCCAGGGCGACAGCCACTGCGCCGACATTCAGCTGCACCCGTCCGGGCTCTTCGTGTACGGGTCGAATCGCGGCCACGATTCCATCACGATGTTCCGCGTGGATCCCTCGACCGGTCGCCTGACGCTCATCGGCCATCGCAGCACGGAGGGCCGGACGCCGCGCACCTTCGCGATCTCACCGGATGGCCGCTTCCTGCTGGCCGCGAACCAGGACAGCGACACCGTGGTCATCATGCCCATCGACCCCGACACGGGCGACCTGGGCGCCACCGTGACCGTGGCCCGGGTGCCGACGCCGGTGTGCCTCCGGTTCGCCCCCGGCCCGGCGGCCTCGTAGCGTCCACCCCGTCGCGCCTTGAAGGCGTCCGCACCCGACCGCACCCGACCGCACCCGACCGCACCCGACCGCTCGCGATCAGCCGGCGAGGCGCACCAGGCGTTTGCGGATGCGTTCCATCGAGGGCCGGTCGGCGAACGCCACGAACAGCGTGTCGTCTCCCGCGATGCTGCCCACGACCTCCGACCAGCGCGCCCGGTCCAGGGCCGCCGCCACCGCGTGCGCAGACCCGGGGATGGTCCTGATGACGAGCATCATGCCCGCGACACGCACCTCGATGGGCAGCGAGTGCAGCACCTTGCCCAGTCGCTCCTCGCCACTGACCTCGGACTCCGCGAGCCGCGCAGGCATGGCGTAGGCGGCGATACCGTCGCGGCCCGACTTGACCAGGCCCAGCTCTGCCACATCGCGGCTGACGGTCGCCTGCGTCACCTGGAAGCCGCGCTCGCGCAGCGCCGCGGCCAGTTCCTGCTGGGTGCGGATGGCCCGCTGGTCGATGAGATCGCGCACGGCCTGTTGACGCAGCTGCTTCATGACCTCCATCGCGTCAGCGTGCCAGCAGCAGGATGGTCACGAGGGCGGCGAACGCCACGCGATACGCGATGAAGATGCCGGTGCTGTTCGTGCGCAGGTAGCGCAGCAGGAACCGGATCGCGATCAGGCCACTGATGCCGGCCGCGACCATGCCCGCGAGGAGCGCAGCCAGCTCGTCCGAGGGCGGCGGCGCAGCGATGATCTCGCGCGTCTTCCACAGGCCCGCGCCGGCGATGATGGGGATGCCCATGAGAAAGGCGAACCGCGCCGCGTCATCCCGTCGCAGGCCCAGGAACAGGCCCGCCGTGATGGTCACGCCGGAGCGGCTGATGCCCGGGAAGAGGGCCAGCGCCTGGGCCACGCCGACGACGAGCGCATCGCTCAGCCGGAGCCGGTCCAGGCCGCGCTCGCGGCGGCCGAAGCGCTCCGCCGACCACAGCATCCCTGCCCCGATCCAGAGGATGATGGGGATGAGCAGCAGGTTGTCCCGGAAGTAGGTGTCGAAGAAGTCCTCGAACAGGGCGCCCACGAGCGCAGCGGGGAGTACCGACACGAGTAGCAGGAATGCGAGCCGGCGATCCGGGTCCGCGCCGATGCGCCGCTCGCGGATGGCGTCCCAGCCAGCCGAGATGAGACGCAGCAGGTCCCGCCAGAAGTAGACGAGCAGGGCTGCGAGCGTGCCCATGTGGAGCATCACGGCGAACGCAGCGCTGTTGAGGAACGGATCCTCCCAGCCCAGCAGTGGCGGCAGCAGGGTCAGGTGCGCGGACGACGAGACAGGCAGGAACTCGGTGAGCCCCTGCACGATGCCGATGATCACGGCCTGGAAGATCAGATCCATCCGGCGAAGACTAGGCCCCGGACGCCGATGGCGCCCGGGGCCCGATTCCTTGACGAGCTAGCGGATGAACAGCGGCGCCATCACGAGCGTGATGGTCGCCAGGAGCTTGACCAGCACATGGAGCGACGGGCCGGCGGTGTCCTTGAAGGGATCGCCGACGGTATCGCCGACGACGGCCGCCGCATGGGCGTCCGTGCGCTTGCCGAGCACATTTCCTTCCGCGTCCTTGAGCTGACCTGATTCGATGAACTTCTTGGCGTTGTCCCAGGCGCCACCCGAGTTGTTCAGGAAGGTGGCCAGAAGCACGCCCGCGATGGTCCCGACCATGAGCATGCCGGCGACCGCCTCGTGGCCGAGCGCGATGCCGATGACGATGGGGAAGGCGACCGCCACGGCACCCGGCAGCATCATCTCCCGAAGTGCAGCCTTGGTGGTGATGTCCACGACCCGCGCGTAGTCGGGCCGCTGGGTGTAATCCATGATGCCGGGCATCTCCCGGAACTGGCGCCGCACCTCCACGATGATCGCCTGGGCGGTGGTGCCCACGGCGCGGATGGCCAGCGAGCTGAAGAAGTAGACGAGCATGGCGGCCAGGAAGGCGGCCACGAACACCTGCACGTCGGCCATGTTGACGGAAGTCATCAGGCCCTCTTCGATGCTCCGGGTGCCGGCGTCGATCTGTCGCTGCAGGATCAGGTTGACCTTGTCGATGTAGGCGCTGAACAGCAGGAAGGCGGCCAGCGAGGCGGATGCGATCGCGTAGCCCTTGGTGAGCGCCTTGGTCGTGTTGCCGACGGCGTCCAGCTTGTCGGTGATCTCACGCGCGCCCGCATCCGCCTTGGAGAATTCGGCGATTCCGCCCGCGTTGTCCGTGATGGGCCCGAAGGTATCCATCGCGAGGATGTAGGCCGTGGTCATGAGCATGCCCATGGTCGCGACGGCGGTTCCGAAGATGCCGCCGACATTGCGGCCGTTGTCGTCCACGAGGCCCGCCTGCTCGCCCAGCCAGTGGCTGACCAGCAGCGCGATGCCGATCGTGATCGCAGTGACGAAGGTGGTCTCGAAGCCCACGGCCGTGCCCGAGATGATGTTCGTCGCGGGACCGGTCTTGGACGCTTCCGCGATCTCCTTGACCGGCCGCCAGTGACCGGCCGTGTAGTACTGCGTGATGTACACGAACGCGATGCTCGTCGCGAGGCCGACGATGCCGGCGAAGAAGAACCAGATCCAGGCCGGGAGGCCGTTGGAGCCCGTGGCGTCGCCGGTGTCCATCATCACGTAGGACGTGATGGCGAGCCCCACGACCGACAGGATCGTGGTCGCCCAGTAGCCGCGGTTGAGGATGTTCATGGGGTCCTCGTCCTCGCTGCCGCGGACGAAGTACATCGCGACGATGGTGGCCAGCAGGCCGAACGCGCGCACCACGAGGGGGAAGAAGATCCACGCCTCGGGGTTGGCCCAGCCGGCGTTCGCCGCGATGGTGTAGGCGGCGACGCCCAGGATCATGGCGCCGATGTTCTCGGCGGCGGTGGACTCGAACAGGTCCGCGCCGCGGCCGGCGCAGTCGCCCACGTTGTCGCCGACAAGGTCCGCGATGACGCCCGCGTTGCGCGGGTCGTCCTCCGGGATGCCGGCCTCCACCTTGCCCACGAGATCGGAACCGACGTCCGCGGCCTTGGTGTAGATGCCGCCGCCGAGCTGTGCGAACAGCGCCACGAAGGAGGCGCCGAAGCCGAAGCCGACGATGAGGAACGGGGCCTGGGCCGTGCCGCAGACACCCGGGGCACCCTCATAGCAGTTGGTGGTGTCGAGGCCGCCGAACAGGGCGAAGATGCCCCACACGCCCAGCAGGGACAGTGCCACGACCAGGAAGCCGGAGACGGCCCCTCCGCGCATCGCGGTCTGGACAGCGCCCACCAGGCTGTGCTGCGCGGCGGCCGCGGTGCGCACATTGGCCTTGACGGCGATGAACATGCCGATGATGCCCGAGAGCATCGAGCAGATGGCGCCGACGAGGAAGGCCACGCCCGTGCGGATGCCGAGCTCCATGCCGAACACGCTGGTGTCCGCCACGGATTCGTTCTCGACCACCGCGATGATGGCGCCGATGACCAGGGCGCCCACGAGCGCGAGGACACCGATGGTGGTGTATTGGCGGCGGATGAACGCCACGGCACCCTCGAAGATGGTGGCCGCGACGTCCTGCATCGCCTGCGTTCCCTTGTCGCGTGACAGCACGTCCCGCGCCATGAAGAGCGCGAAGATGATCGCTGCGATACCCGCGATCGGGATGATCCACGTGATCATGTCGCCCACGTTGTGGCTCTCAGCCTCCTCGTTCCGACGCCTCACAAAGGCTCGGGTCGTCCCCCGCGCACACGGCCGCGGTCCCGTCGCGAATCGACCAGGTTCGAGCCCCCACGCGTCCCCTCAGGCGTGGGCAGACATGGAACGAGCCCCGGCCGGCCCGGGGCTGCGTCGGTCGCGAACTCGGGCCGAGTGTAGCAATCGCCCGATCGGGGGGTCGATCGAATCCGGCACGGACGCGGGGGGCCGGGTGGCCGTGGCGGTGTGGACAATCGGCACCACCGCGAGCGTCCCGGTGGCTCTGTCCGGCTGCGTCGAGGCGGCCGCGTGGCTATGGTTGGCGTCCCGTGAGCCATGCCCTGATCACCCGCCTGCTGTTCGCCGGAGAGACGATCCTGTTGACCCTGCTGGTGGTCGTGGGCGTCCAGACCTTCGTCGCCCAGCCCTACCGCGTGGAGCGTGAGAGCATGCTGGACACACTCCAGGACGGCGAGATGGTGCTGGTGGACAAGCTGGCGCCGCGCCTGGGCGGCATAATTCGTGGGGACATCGTGGTGTTCGAGCCGCCGCCGCGCGCCGGCGACGATGGCACCCCGTTCATCAAGCGGGTCATCGGGCTGCCGGGCGAGGTCGTGGAGCTGCGCGACGGGCTGGTGGTCATCGACGGCGTCCCGCTCGACGAAGTCGCCTATGTCTACCGCGGCCAGCCGACCCTGCCCACGGACATGATCGCCGCGTGGCAGGTGCCCGCGGACCACCTGTTCGTGCTCGGCGACCACCGCGTGGACTCGACCGACTCACGCATCGGTTGGCTGGGCATGGTGCCCCTGGAGCGGGTGATCGGGCGGGCAGCGGTGCGCTACTGGCCGGCGGAGGCGGCGACCGTGCTCAGCGCCCCGGGCTATCCGGAGCTCCAGGCAGCGGCCGCCGGCCGGACGGGTCAGGCGGGCCCGGCCACCCAGGCGTCGATGTCGCGGGAGTAGTCCGCGAGCTCCTCGGGCGCGAACCAGAGTGCCAGCTCCTGGTGGGCGTTCGCGACGCTGTCCGAGGCATGGACGAGGTTCTGGCCGGTCTCGAGCGCGAAGTCGCCACGGATCGAGCCGGGGGAGGCCTCGTGGGGTCGCGTGGCACCGTTGATGGCCCGGCAGACGGCAACCGCGTTGAGGCCCTCGAGTGCCATCGCGACGAGTGGCGCGGAGGTGATGAAGTCCACGAGCCCGCCGAAGAACGGCCGCTCGCGATGTTCCGCGTAGTGGGTCTCAGCCAGATCGCGCGACGTCTGGACCAGCTTGAGGCCCACGATCTTCAGGCCGCGCTGCTCGTAGCGCTCCAGGATGCGGCCCACGAGCAGGCGCTGGACGCCATCGGGCTTGATGAGGATGAGGGTGCGTTCGCTCACGGCGACTCCTTGTGGGTGGCGCGCGCCGTCAGGGCACGCATCGATTCCTGGTAGGCATCCGCGGCCTCCGCCTCGCGGCCAAGGCCGCGATACGCGTCCCCCCGCAGCAGGTGGAGGGCCACGACGCCCTGCTGACGGTCACCTGGGGCGGCGAGCGCCCGGTCCGTCATCGAGAGGATGACCGGCGCCAGCGCTGGGTCGAACCGCAGCACGAGGGCGAGTCGATCCACGGCGTCGGTGATCGCGCCACCGTCGATCTCGTCCTCCGCGGCCCCCAGCTCGATGCCCGCGGCGCGTCCCAGCTCCAGCTGGTCGAGCGTCGACGCGGTCGCCGTGGCCGCGGCCGCCGCGAGCGGGAGGCGCGGCCGGGTGACAGGCGAGCCGGACACGGGCGGCGGCCGCATGCGCCACGAGCGTGGCTGCGGGTCGGCGACCTCCGCGCCGCCGGCGAGCAACCCCCACCGACCGGGCGTCGTGGCGCCATCGTCCATCCAGTCCACGCCCTCGAGCGGCCACGCGGTGCTGCGCAGCTCGCCCGCGAACAGCCGGTCCAGACCCATGCCGACCCGTTCCCGGACCACCGCCGCGTGCCGGCGCGCATCCACGAGGCTGCCTTGCCGGTCCGCCTCCTCGGCCACGATGAGGTGGGCGAGCGGCTCATCACCACCGGCGTCGAGGTGGGCGGCGGCGGCCTCCGCGGCCCCCTCCAGGTCGCCGCTCCGCCAGCGGGCCTCGGCGAGGTCCACCAGCGCCTCGCGATCGAGCGCGCCGACGCCTGCCATCTGCTCCAGCGAGGCACGCGCCAGGGTGAGCAGCCCACCTCGCAGGTGGGCGCGGGCGAGACGTCCATCAGCGGCGCGCACGAAGGCACCCGTGCCGGTCCCAGGACCCGGCCACGCCTCCACGGCCGAGCCGCCACCCGGGGCAGGTAGAACCGCGGCGGCCGGGTGGGCGTCGGCGCTGGGCCACGCATCGCGGAGCCGGGCATCGGCGACGCTCCCGGGGCCCTCGGGCTCCGGGGCCATCCGCTGGTCGGTCACGGCAGTCGCAGCGCCTTCGCCAGCCCGCGGGTCGCGCGCCTGGGTCCGATCACCGCCAGCGACAGCGCGTCGTCCCGGAACAGCCGACCGGCCAGCTCGGTCACCGCCGCAGGCGTCACGGCGCCCAGCGCGGCGATGGCGTCCTCGACGGTCAGGACGCGGGCGTGGAGCGCCTCCTGGGCGCCCAGCCACGACGCCATGTTGCGGCTCTCCTCGAGGCGCAGCTCCAGGCGACCCGTCACGTAGTTGCGCGCCTTGTCGATCTCGGACTGCGGCACGGGCTCGTCCCGGAGCCTGGCGAGCTCCAGGAGGATGGCGCCCAGGGCGCGCGACAGGTCATCGGGGTCCACGCCGGCATAGACCTGCAGCGTGCCCGCGTCCGCGTAGTCGGACTGGAACGAATGCACGTCATAGGCGAGACCCGCCTCCTCGCGCACGGCCAGGAACAGGCGCGACGACGTGCCCTCACCGAGGACGGCGTTGAGCAGCTCCAGCGTCCACTGGTCGGGATGGTCCCGCGGCAGCGCCGGCAACCCCAGGCACAGGTGAGCCTGGGCGGTGTTTCGGTGCTCGATGAGGATGCGCTGGCGGGGCAGCGGGGCGGGGGCGGGCTGCCACGGTCCCGGCGCGCCCGCGCCCGTGCCGAAGCTGCGTGCGGCGAGCTCCACGACACGCTCATGGGGCAGGTCGCCAGCCGCGGCGATGACCAGGTTGCCGGGGCCGTAGCCCGCTGCCCAGAACGCGCGGATGTCGTCATCGGTCAGCGCGGTGACGGTCTCCTCGGTGCCCGCGATCTCCCAGCCCAGGGGGTCATCGCCGTAGAAGGCGGTGTCGAACACGTTGAACACGAACTGCCCCGGGTCGTCGCGATAGGACCGGATCTCCTCCACGATGATGTCCCGCTCGCGCGCGATGTCCTCGCTGCGAAGCCGCGGCCGGACCACGAGATCCGCGAGGACCGAGAACGCTCGCTCTGCCTCGCGCACGGGCAGCCGCGTCCAGTAGACCGTCGACTCCCGGTCGGTCGCCGCATTCGACGTGCCCCCGACGCCCTCGATCGCCTCCGACACCTCCCGCGAGGTGGCGTAGCCCGCGGTGCCCCGGAACGTGATGTGCTCCATGAAATGCGCCAGCCCGGCCTTCTCGCGAGATTCCTGGCGGGAGCCGACGAGCACGTACGCGGCCACGGACAGCGACCGCGTTCCCGGCAGCCGCGCGGAGATCACACGCGGCCCGCCAGGCAGGGCCGTACGCTCGAACATCGGGGCCGATGCTGCCCGCGCGTCCCCGCCCGGACGCGCGGCCTCAGGCGCGATCTGGGCCACCCTCGTCCGGCTCCTCGAGGCCGTCGGGGTCCGTGGCGGCGGCGTCCAGCGCGGCGAGCGTCATCTGGACGTACTGGGCGGCCGGCTCGAAGCGGAAGGTCTGCTGGATCGGACGCTCCTCGACCGCGCTGGTGGGCGCGAACGCGACGACCACCTGCTCATCGCCCTGGACGAGCGTGTACATCAACAGCTGGTCCGTGCGCGTCTCGAACTCCAGGTGCTCCCACGAGTCCACGTTGAGGCAGATCGAGAGTGGCGTGAAGAAGGTGGACACATCCGGGCGGTCCATCACGATCCGCTCCACCCACCCGGTGCCCTGTGACACGACGCCACCTCCGCGCAGGTAGCGGTACGAGATCGTCTGCTTGAGCAGCGGCCGAAGCAGGTGATACATGTCCACGCGCGTCGCGACAAGGCCGCTGTTGACGAAGAACTTGGCCGCCGGCTCGCTCGACACGCTGGACTCCCTGCTCGGTCCGGGCGGGAACCCGGGACGGCCGATGGTAGCGCAGGCGGAGCGATGCGGGCGTCCGCCCAGGTGAAGACATCCGAACCGAATCGCCATGCCCCATGGGTGGCAACCGGCGTGCCCGGACCTGACGATGGCACCGCCCGTCACGACGCCGGTCCGTGCCGCGGTGGGAAAGCCCGGGGTGGACCGGCTCCACGCCGTCAAGGAGGTCGTACCCATGCACCAGGATCGAGGTCCCCTCTCGCGCCGCGCGCTCCTTGCTGCGATCGTGGGTGGCGGCGCGGCCGTCGCCACGCGGGCCGTCGGTGGCACGCAGATCGCCAGCGCCATCAACCCACCCGTGCGCCTCGCGAGCATCAACAGCGGCTACGGCGACACGGTCGTCCAGAACACGTCCACGAGCACGGCCGCCCGTGGCCTCCACGGCCGGGCACGAGGGTCGGGGGTCACCGGGACCCAGTCGTCCAGCGGCAACACCGGGTCCATGGGCCAGACCGGCAACGGTGTCTTCGGCCAGGCCTACAGCACCTCCGGCAACGGTGTCCGGGGTGTCGCCAACAGCGGTGCCCTCGCCTATGGCGTGTGGGGCTCCGCCCAGTCCGGCACCGGCGTCGTGGGACACGGCCGCACCGGCGTGTCGGGCTCCTCGTTCGCGACGGACGGGTCGGGTCTGCGCGGCACGGCCGGCACGGGCTCGCTCGCAGCCGGTGTCGAGGGCACCAGCAGCAGCGGCTACGGCGTGTCCGGCACCGGCCGCGTGGGCGTCGAAGGCACCACCCCCGACGGCGCCAGCTACGGCCGCCTGGGCCAGGTACGGACGGGCGTCCAGGGCGTGTCGGACACCAGCAACGGCAGCGGCGTGGTCGGCCGGGCAGACACCGGACAGCTCGCATTCGGCGTCTGGGGACGCAGCACGGGCGGCTATGCCGGCTACTTCTCAGGGGACGTCCAGGTCACCGGCAACCTCGCGTCCACGGCGGCCGGGTTCCTCGTGGACCATCCAGAGGATCCCACGGGGCGCCTGCTCGGCCAGGCGTACGTCGCTTCGCACGAGATGCTGTCCACGTACAGCGGCAACGTGACCACGGACGCGGAAGGCCGCGCCACGGTGCGCCTGCCCGGCTACGTCTCGTCGCTCAACGCCGACTTCCGCTACCAGCTGACCGTGGTCGGCGGGTTCGCGCAGGCGGTCGTGGGCCAGAAGGTCCGCGACGGCCGGTTCGTCATCCGGACGAGCGAACCGGGCGTGGAGGTCTCGTGGCAGGTGACCGGCGTACGCGCGGACCCCTACGCCCGCCGCAACCCGTTCGTCGCCGAACGTGCCAAGAAGGGCGCCATGGCCGGTCGGTTGCTACGTCCTGACCTCCACGGCCGGGGCCCGGCGGCCGACCTCACGGCGGCGCATCGCGAGCCGCGGGGCGCGCGTGTGCCGCGCGTCACGCGACCGTCCGTGGATCGCAAGCTGCGGGGCGCTGTGGACGACACCGGCGCCTAGCCGCCACACCCCGCGCCGATCCGCGAAGCCGGCCGGCCGCCCTATCATCTGGGCGTGTCCGGCCGGCTTCGTCGTTGCTCCGGGTCGCGGCCCCCCACCGCGCGCGCCGCGGCATGACCATCGCCGTCGACGCCGGCAACGGCAGCCTCAAGCTCGCGTCCGTCGTGGGCGGTCGCGTGGGTCCGGTCGAGCGCATCCCACTGGATGCAGCGCCGGATGCGCTGGCGCTCGCGGAGCGCATCGCGGCCCTCGCATTCACCGGTCCGGCCGACGCGGGCATCGCGCTGGTCAGCGTCGTGCCCCGCATGACCGGGCTGGTGCGGGAGGCGGCGCGCGTGATCGGAGCGCCACTGCTCGTCGCGGACGCGGCGACCATCCCGCTCCCGATCCGCGTGGGGCACCCATCGCGGGTCGGCGCGGATCGGCTACTGGGAGCATGGGGAGCAGGGCTGCACCATGGGACACCGATCATCGTGGTGGACCTGGGCACGGCCACCACCGTGGACGCGGTCGATGCGTCCGGGGTGTTCGCGGGGGGCGCCATCCTGCCTGGCATGGACCTGGGGCTCGCATCGCTGGCGCGCGGCACCGCGCAGCTGCCGGAGGTCCGGCTCTCGGCGCCCAGGGCGGCGATCGGACAGGACACCGGGGAGGCCATCCTGAGCGGAGTGGTGCTGGGGCACCTGGGCGCCATCCGAGAGGTGGTGACCCGGATCGCCGCCGAGCTCAGCCCGGGTGGACCGCGGCCCACGGTGATCGCGACCGGTGGCGTCACGCAGGCCGCATGGGCCCGCGACGCGCTGCTGCTGCCCGCGGCTGACGAGCTGCCACCCATCGTGGATGCCGTGGACCCGGAGCTGCTGCTGCGATCGCTGGGGCTGCTCGCGGCACACGTCGCGGCGGCCGCGGGATGACCGTCCGCGCGGCTCCTGGCCCGCTCTCCGGCCGTCTCGTGCTGCTCGGCATCACGGGGTCCATCGCGGCCTACAAGGCGGCGGAGCTGGTACGTCTGCTGACCACTGCAGGCGCCGATGTTCAGGTGCTCATGAGCCGCACGGCGACCGCGTTCATCGGTCCCCTGACACTGGAGGCGCTCAGCCGGCGGGAGGTGATGCTGGACCCCCTGGAGCTGCTGCCCGATCGGCGCATCGGGCACATCGTGGCCGCGGATAGCGCGGATGCGATCGTCGTGGCGCCCGCCACGGCGCGCTGGCTGGGTGCCATGGCCGCGGGCCTCGCCGATGATGTCATCACGGCCACCTGCCTCGCGTCCGCGGCGCCCGTGGTGATCGCCCCCGCGATGGACGGCGAGATGTACGCGCACCCGGCCACGCATGCCAACGTGACCCGGCTCGCGTCCTGGGGGTACACGGTCGTGGAGCCCGCGTTCGGGCCACTCGCGTCCGGCCAGGTGGGCCGCGGCCGGCTCGCGGAGCTGCCGCTGATCGTGGATGCCGTGGTGGCCGCGGTCGCCGGGCGGCCCATCCGGGAGCCCGATCGGGCGAAGCGTCCGCCGTCTGCCGCCCCGCCCATGGCGCAGGACCTGGCCGGCTGGCACGTCGTGGTGACCGCCGGCGGCACGGCCGAGCCCATCGACCCGGTGCGCTTCATCGGCAACCGGAGCACGGGCCGGATGGGCATCGCGGTGGCAGCGGCAGCCCTGAAGCGGGGCGCCAGGGTGACGCTCATCCGGGGCATGACCAGCGTTCCCGCGCCGGACGCCGCCCTCCTCGTGGAGGCGCCCACGGCCGCCCGGATGCGCGACGCGGTCCTCGCCGCGCTGCCCTCCGCGGACGCGCTCGTGATGGCCGCGGCCGTCGCCGACTTCCGCCCGCGCGCCGTGGCGGACACCAAGATGGGCCGAGGCGCGAGCCTGGTGCTGGAGCTGGAGCCCACCGAGGACATCCTCGCCGAGGCATCCGCCACCGCCCATGCCCGGGCCGCCGCAGCCGGTGACCCGGGGGCCCGGCCGGTGCTCGTCGGCTTCGCGGCGGAGACGGGGTCCCTGGAGCGCACGCCGGAGAAGGCGGCCCGCAAGCGGGTCGACCTGCTGGTCGCCAACGACGTCGCGGAGCCCGGCTCGGGCTTCGGCACGGACACGAACCGGGTGACCATCGTCACGCCTGGCGCCCCGCCCGAGCCGTGGCCCCAGCTGACCAAGATCGAGGTCGCCCACCGGGTCCTGGACCGCGTCCTCGCCACGCGAGCGCGACTCGGTGCATCATCGGAGACACACCCGGCGACTGACCCCACGCCGGCAGACGGGAGCACGCCATGAGCGCCACCACGAGCACCCCGCGCCTCACGGTCGCGGACATCATGCGCCTGTACGCGGACGGCGTCCCCATCCCCACGCTCACGGCGTACGACTACCCCATGGCGCGCATCCTCGACGAGGCGGGCATCCCGTTGCTGCTCGTGGGCGATTCCCTGGGCCAGGTCATCCTGGGCTACGAATCCACCGTGCGCGTGTCCATGGACGAGATGCTCCACCACACGCGCGCCGTGGTGCGCGGCACGCAGCGTGCCCTCATCGTCGCGGACCTGCCGTTCCTGTCCTACGCGACACCCGAGGAAGCGCTCCACAACGCCGGCCGGTTCATGCGTGACGCTGGAGCGGGCGCCGTGAAGCTCGAGGGCGGCGTGCGCAGCGCGCGCATCATCGAGACACTCGTACGCGCCGGGATCCCGGTGATGGGCCACATCGGCTGGACGCCACAGGCGGTCTACGGCATGGGCGGCAAGACACGCGTGCAGGGCAAGGATCGTGACCGTGCGCGGTCGATCGTCGCGGACGCGCTCGCGGTCCAGGAGGCAGGCGCCTTCTCGGTGGTGCTGGAACTGGTGCCAGAGCAGCTCGCCACGCAGCTGACCGAACGGCTGCGCATCCCCACCATCGGCATCGGCGCGGGACCCGGTTGCTCGGGCCAGATCCAGGTGCTCACGGACGTGCTGGGCCTGGGCACGTTCATCCCCCGGCACGCAAAGCCGTTCATCGACCTCCAGGGGCTCATCACGGGCGCCATCGCGGACTTCGCGGACGAGGTGCGCACAGGCTCGTTCCCGGGTCCGGCGCAGACCGTGCGCATGGATGAGACCGTGCTCAGCGACGTCCTCGGGGGCAATCCGCTCGACCATGCCGAGTCGCCCGTCTCGATCCCTCTCGACCGGGATCTCTAGGGCGCCATCGTCGGGTGACCAGGGTCCTGCGCACCCGCGACGAGCTGCGCGCCGCGCTGGCCGACGCGCCCCGACCCGTCGGCCTCGTGCCCACGATGGGCTGGCTGCACGCCGGCCACCGATCGCTGATGCAGCGTTCGCGGGCCGCGGATGCCACGACGGTGGTCACGATCTTCGTCAACCCGCGGCAGTTCGGCGAGGGCAGCGACTTCACCCAGTACCCCCGCGATGAGGCGCGCGACGTGGCGATCTGTGCCGAGGAGGGTGTCGATCTCATCTGGGCGCCGCCCGTGGAGGAGGTCTACGTCGACGGGTTCGACACGCTCGTGCGCGTGGGCGCGATCTCGTCGCCCCTGGAGGGTGCCGCACGGCCCGGCCACTTCGAAGGCGTGGCGACGGTGGTCGCGATCCTGTTCGGGCTGGTCGGAGCGGAGCACGCGTACTTCGGCCAGAAGGATGCCCAGCAGGTGATGGTCATCCGGCGGATGGCGCTGGACCTCGCGCTGCCCACGCACGTGATCGCGTGCCCCACCGTGCGGGAGACCGACGGCCTGGCGCTCTCCTCGCGGAACGTGCGGCTCGCCCCCGAAGACCGTGCGGCGGCACCCGTGGTCCATCGCGCGCTGGCCGCGACGCGCGACCGCTGGGAGGCCGGAGAGCGGGACGCGGACGTGCTGCGGGATGCGATGCGATCGGTCCTGGCCACCGAGCCGAGAGCGGAGGTCGACTACGTGTCGGTCGCCGACGGGCTCACGCTGCGCGAAGTGGACACCGTCCGGGGCCCGGCGCTCGCGTCCCTGGCGGTCCGGTTCGGCGACGTGCGCCTGATCGACAACGAGCTGCTGGGAGGCTGAGCCTCAGCGCCTGCGGAGCTCGTCACCCAGCCGCGCGATGCGGCGGGCGCCGGCGCGCATCGGCCCCGGCAGCGACCGCAGGGCCCCTGTCCCAGCCCGCGCACCAGCCACGGTCGCTTCCGGCGCGCGACGCATGATCGGGGCCGGCCAGGCCCCGAACCGCTCGAGCAGGGCCTCGACGTCCAGGTGGTCCGCCACCAGGCGCTTGATCTCGGCGATCTTGTCCAGGTCGGACGGATGCGTCTTGACCAGCAGATCGTGGACCTTGGACGCCGCCTGGTAGGTGTCCTCCTTGACGAGGTAGGCGAAGAGGCCGGACCGACGGATCGCGTCCAGCTCGCGGGCGCGCGGAGGGTAGCCGCCCGTGAACACCATCCCCGCGAGGTCCGTGCGCTCCGGGCGCCGCGACTGGCGTCCGAACGTCCGCCGGATGCCGTCGCTCCGCCGATCGGCGGCGATCATCGCGTGGATCACGTCGTCGCGGTCGCCAGGCACGATGAGCAGACTGCCGGGCCCGACCCGCTCCAGCACATGGCGCGGCTGCATGGCGCCGATGGCCACGTGCTCGATCACCCGCTCCGGGTCATCGCCGGCGTGGAGCACCTCGCCCGGCATCTGGTCCACGAGCATCGACAGCGTGGGGTTGGACAGGATCGGCCGGTAGGGCAGCGTGCCCAGCAGCTCGATGCCGTGGCGTGCCAGACCCCGGCGCAGGATGTCGGGCAGCGACGGGTCGGCGGCCGCGTCCACCTTGTTCACGATGGCGCCCGCCACCTGCACACCGCGCCGCGCGAACAGCGCGTGGTTGAGCACGATCTCGTCGATCGGCCTGCCCACTCCGCCCTCGCTGATGATCAGCGCCGGTGCGCCCAGCAGGGCCGCCACCTCCGCGTTGGACAGCCCCACGACCGAACCCACCCCGGCGTGGCCGGTACCCTCGATGAGCAGCACCTCGTGCCCTGCGGCAGCCGACCGGTGCGCGGCCTGGATGCGGGCCGGCAGGTCGTCCACCACCTCGCCGCTGATGAACGCCTTGGTGAAGCCCCGCGGGATGTGCACCGGGCTCATCTGCGCGAGCGGTTCGGTCATGCCGAACACCGAGCGCACGAGGATCGCGTCCTCGTCCGCCGGCACGCCGTCCACGGTCGCGGTGCGCTGACCCACGGGCTTGATGAAGCCCGTCGCGTGCCCACGCTCCATGAGCGCAGCGAGGAGTCCCAGGGCGAACGTGGTCTTGCCCCGGTTCATGCCCGTCGCGGCAAGGTACAGCTGACGCATCGGATGCATCATGCATCCCGTGACCGATCACCACCTGACCACCGTCGTGTTCGACCTGGGCGCCGTGCTCATCGACTGGGATCCGCGCTACGTGTATCGGGACCTGTTCCCGGGCGATGAGGCCGGCATGGAGGCATTTCTCGCGGACGTGACCAGCTCCACCTGGAACCACCAGATGGACGCCGGCAAGCCGTGGGCGGACGCCATCGCAGAGCTGGTCGCGAGCCACCCGGAGCGACGGGACCTCATCGAGGCGTACTGGTCGCGCTGGCCGGACATGCTGCGCGGCGAGATCCCGGGCACGGTCGAAGTCCTGCGGGAACTGCGCGAAGCGGGGTTCACGCTCTACGCGCTCACCAACTGGTCCGCGGAGACGTTTCCGGTCGCCCGGGAGCGCTTCGCCTTCCTGGGCTGGTTCGGGGGCATCGTGGTGTCCGGGGAGGAGGGCCTCGCGAAGCCCGACCCCGCGCTCTACCGGATCCTGCTGGAGCGCTATGCCCTGGACGCGTCGACCGCCCTGTTCGTCGACGACCGGACGGAGAACGTCACGGCAGCGGAAGGCGTGGGCATGACCGGTGTGGTGTTCCGGTCGCCCGAGGCGCTGCGATCCGACCTCGTCCAGCGCGGGCTGCTGGCGCCCGCCTGAGGCCGACGGATCAGGCCGGCGTGCGCTCAACGGGTTCGGGGCGGCCGGAGGCGATGGAGCGGTAGGCGGCGTCCACGATCTCCACCGCGCGCAGACCGTCGACGCCGGTGATGGCGGGCTCGCGGTCCTCGCGGATCGCGGCGACGAACTCGGCGAGCATCGCGACGTTCGCGTCGGACCCGAAGAACGGCCAGCGCACGCCCTCGTCGCGTCGCCCGTAGACGGTCAGATGCTGCCGGAACACGTCCATCTCCAGCGCGCCGCCCGTGCCCAGCACCTCGAGCGTCATGCCGCCCCACGTGGGGTACGAACGCGGCTTGCTCCAGGAGGCGTCGATGCTCGCGAACACGCCGTTGGCGAAGCGCATCGACACCAGGCCGCCCGTCTCCACGGCCGCGAAGCCATCCTGGAGGATGCGGTTGGCGAGCGCGTAGACCTCGGTCGCCTCCGACCCGGTCAACCAGCGGTACAGGTCGGCGAGGTGGACCACGTGGTCGGTGATGGCGCCGCCGCCCGCCAGCTCCGGGTCCACGAACCAGGCGCCGTGGACGTCCGGCATCTCGCCGGTGTTGACGCCCTCGAACGAGATGACCTCTCCGACGGCCCCGTCGCGGATGGATGCCGCGAGCGCCTCCACGACCGCGCTCGTGCGGCTGGGAAAGGCGGTCATCAGGCGGACCCCGGCGGTCCGGCACACATCCACGATCGCGCGCGCGTCCGCGACGGTCGTGGCCAGCGGCTTCTCGCATAGGACGTGACGCCCGGCGGCGGCCGCCCGTTCGGCCAGCGCGCCGTGGTCACGATTGACGCCCGCCACGACCACCGCGTCGACGCCGTCCAGGAGCAGTTCCGGCTCTGAGAAGGAAGTCGTCGGCACCGCGCGCGCCCGCTCGTCCGCGAGCGCCGGATCCGCGTCCCAGAGCCCCACGAGCTCCACCCCGGGCATCGCCCCGAGCGCCTCGAGGTACCACGGCGCGTGCACATGGGCGACCGACAGCACGCCCACGCGCACCGGTCGGCCCATGACGGGCCCGTGGCTCATCGACCGGCCGCCGTGATGGCGACGACCTGACCGGTGCGCGCGGACTCCGTGGCGGCCACGCCGATGCGCACCGCCTCGATGGCGTCGCGGGCCGTGACACGCGGCTCGCCGTCGGTCCGCAACGCCTCCGCCACATCGCGCAGCTGCTCCCGGAACGGATCCTCGCGACTGAGGCTCTTCGAGATGCCCACGGCACCCTGGCCGCTGTCCGGCCGTGCCTGGAGGAACGGCACGATGGGCTGCGCACGCTCGGAGTCGTACTCCACGAGGCCATGTTCGCCCGCGATCTCGAGGCTGGTGCGGAAGGTGGGCGGTCCATAGGCCCAGGACCCCGTGAGCTGGGTGATGGCACCCGACGCGTGGGCCATGAGGATGAAGGCGTGGTCGACGCCGCGGTCGGGGCGGTCCACGGCGGCGGAGCGGCAGTGGACGGTGGTGACCTCGCCCCCGACCCAGCGGGCGTAGTCCATGTCGTGGATCATGAGGTCGAACACCATGCCGCCTGACCGGGCTGGGTCGAACAGCCAGTGGCCGGGCGGCTTCTGGGGCCGGAAGGCGGCGCGCTTGAGGCGCAGGACGGCGGGTGTGCCGATGTCGCCGCGCGCGACAAGGGCCTGGGCGGCGGCGTACTCCGCCACGTAACGGAGCACGTGGCCCACGAACAGACGGACGCCAGCGGCGTCACACGCGGACGCGATGCGCTCCGCGTCAGCGACCGTGAGTGCGAGTGGCTTCTCGCACAGGACGTGGCGCCCGGCGGCAGCGGCCGCGAGCGCGATCGGGACGTGGGCGTCGGTGGGCGTGCACACATCGACCAGGTCCACGGATGCGAGCAGCGCATCCAGGGACGTGACCCAGGTCGCGCCCAACGAGGCGGCGGCAGCAGCGGCCCGTCCGACATCCTGGCCCAGGAACGCGACCTCGTGTCCCTCGGCGATCCAGGCCGCGGCATGCGTGCCGCCCATGAACCCCGTGCCGACCACGCCCACGCGGAGGCTCGACGACGTCATGCGCGCGCCAGGGATCAGCTTCGGTCGCGGGTCGCGCTGCGCCGCTCGATGAGCGCGACCGCGTCCTTGAGACGCCCGAACGCCTCCGGGTCGATGGTGTCCGCATCCGAGTGCGGCCCCAGGCGCTCCAGGATGTCCACGATGAGGCCGTAGAACACCGAGGCGTCCGCGAGGAAGAACTGGGGCTCGTTGTTGTAGCGCACGAGCGTCAGGCGACCCTGGAGCACGCGCCGATCGTCCACGTGCGCCACCTGGGTGGCGAAGTTGTGGCCCTGGATGCCGTCGGGGTTGTTGAGGAAATTAAGGGCGTTGTCGATAGCCAGACCGAACCTCGCGCGCCATGCGACCAGACGCTCATGCACCTCGGGCGGGATGCGCACTTCCGCCACCTGGTCGAACACATCCGGGCTCACCGTCAGCAGGCCCACCAGCGTGGTCCCGGCCCGGGCGCCCAGCATCACCTGGAGCGACCGCTCGAGCGTGAACACCTCCGAATCGAAGCGGGGGCTGGTGATGACGTCCGTCAGCAGATCCTCGACGTTGTCGAGCATGCCGGACTCCGCCATCGCGCCGGAGAGGTGGAGGATCTCCTCCTTGAACAGGAACTGTTCTTCGTGGTCGAGCATCGCGGCCGATGGTAGCACCCGGCCCCGACGTGCCCGGGTCCCCAGAGGCGGCCGGACGGCGATCAGGTCAGGGGTAGAGGCCGCGCATGGCGGTCGCGCTCGCGACCCGATCGACCGCGACCAGGTACGCCGCGGTGCGCATGTCGCAGTGCTCGCGCTCGTGCATCGCGTAGACCTCGTGGAACGCCTTGACCATGATCTCCCGCAGCTTCTCGTTGATGATGGCCTCCGACCAGTGGTCGCGGTTGAGGTCCTGGACCCACTCGAAGTACGACACGGTGACGCCGCCCGCATTGCACAGGATGTCGGGGATGACGAAGATGCCTCGCTCCGCGAAGATGCGGTCGGCGTCGGGGTCGGTGGGACCGTTGGCGGCCTCGGCGACCATGCGCGCCTTCACGTCCCGCGCGTTGCCCGCGTGGATCTGGTTCTCCAGCGCGGCAGGCAGCAGGATGTCGCACTCGAGCGTCAGCAGCTCCGCATTCGTGATGGCCCGGGCGCCCGGGAAGCCTTGCACGGTGCCGTGCTCCGCCTTCCAGCGGACGACGCGCGGGATGTCCAGCCCGCCGGGAACGTGGATGCCGGCCGTCGAGTCGGAGACGGCGATGACCCTGGCGCCCTGCTCCGCGAGCAAGCGCGCCGCGATCGAGCCGGCGTTGCCGAAGCCTTGCACCGCGACGGTCGCGCCGGTCACGGAGATACCCAGCCTGGGCGCGGCCTCCCCGATGCAGAACACGGCACCTCTCGCGGTCGCCTCGTTGCGCCCCTCCGAGCCGCCCAGCGCGATGGGCTTGCCCGTCACCACGCCGGGCACGGTGTAGCCCATGTGCATGGAGTACGTGTCCATGATCCAGGCCATCACCTGGGCGTTGGTGTTCACGTCCGGCGCTGGGATGTCCTTCTCGGGTCCGATGAGCACGGACAGCTCGGTCGCGAAGCGGCGCGTCAGGCCCTCGAGCTCGCGCAGGCTCAGCTTCTTGGGGTCGACCTGCACGCCGCCCTTGCCGCCGCCGTAGGGGATGCCCACCACGGCGCACTTCCAGGTCATCCACATCGCGAGCGCCTTGACCTCGTCGATGGTCACGTCCTGGTGGTAGCGCAGCCCACCCTTGGCCGGGCCGCGGGTCAGGTTGTGCTGCACCCGGTACCCCGTGAACACCTCGACGTGTCCGTCATCCATGGTCACGGGAAAGTGGACGGTGAACTCGCGGCGAGGCTCCCGCAGGACCTTGCGCAGGCCCGGATCCAGGTTCAGCCGCTCGGCGGCGAGATCGAACTGACGCTGCGCCATGGCCCAGGGGTTCATGACGGCAGCCGCGTGTTCCGTGGTCACAGTCGTCGATCCTTCTGGTGCGGCGAGCGCCGGGCCCCATCTTCAGGGCGGGCAGGCTCGCGAGGAACGGTGTCGACCCGAGGCTACACCGCACACCGGGCGCGATCGCCCGTGCCGGATCGCCCGGAACCGGGACCGTTGGTCCCGATTCGTGACCCTGAGGATACCGAACCGCAACCTGGCGCGCTGCCGGACGTGCGCGGGCCGGTCAGCCGGCCCTGAGCAGGACCGCGGCGCCGAGCGCACCCGGCCCGGAGTGCGGCGCGATCGAAGGCCCCAGGAGCTCGGTGATCACCCCCGCTGGGGGCACCCCGGTCGCCGCGATCGCCTCCCCGCGGAAGTCCTCGATGCCGGGTGCCATGGAGTGGACGACCGCCAGCCGCTCCACGGGACGCTCTACGATGAGCTCCAGCAGCCGGGCACGTGCCCGGCTGAGCGTGCGCGGCTTGTCGATGGTCTCCACGACGCCGTCCGCGATGGTGATGATGGGCTTCACGGAGAGCACCGATCCGATGGCCGCCTGGGCCGCACTGATACGGCCGCCGCGCCGCGCGTACTCGAGCGTATCGAGCATCACGAACAGGCGGGTATCGCTGCGGCGCGACTCCAGCAGCCGGACGATGGCGTCCGCCTGCTCCGCCGCCGCAGCGGCCTCCGCCGCGAGCAGGGCCAGGAGCCCCTGGCACATGGTCGCGGTCTCCGAGTCCACGATCTGCACCGGACGATCGGGCATCGCGTCCCGGGCGATGAGCGCTGCCTTGTACGTCGCGGAGAGCCTGCTGCCGACCGTGACGCACACGACCGCCTCCGCGCCCTCGTCGAGGCGCCTCGTGAACGCGGCCACGAAGTCGCCCGGCGAGCAGGCCGCGGTGGACGGGTGCGGTGACCCCGGCGCGAGCAAGCGCGTGTAGAACTCGGGGACGCTCATCTCCCTGAGCGCCTTCTGCTCCAGGTCCCCGAACCGGATGATGAGCGGCACGACCGTGATGCCGGCAGCGGTCGCGCGCTCCATGGTCAGGTCGCATGCGGTGTCCGTGACGATGGCGACGGTCATGGATCCCCTCCCTTGTAGTCGAGCGGTGTGGCCGAGCGGTGTGGGCCGACGCCGAGCCGTGTGGGCCGACCTCGGCCGCCCGGCTTCGGCCGCGTGGCCGCGTGGCGACGATGTGCGCCGCGCCACGGCTCCTGGCGGGGATGCTACACGCCACCTCCGACCGCGGCGCCCACCGCCGCCGGGTCTGCCGCCGGGTCTGCCGCCGGGTCCGCCGCCGCGGCCGGCTCGCGGGTACGATGGCGCGTGATGAGCACCCCCGCCCCGGCCGCCGCTTCCCGCCGCGCGCTCGTGACGGGCGCCTCGTCCGGCATCGGCCGCGCTCTGGCGACGCGCCTGGTGGCATCCGGCTGGGACGTGACCTGCCTCGTGCGCCGGGATGCGGCGCCCGCCCGGGCGCGCCAGGTCGTGGGGGACGCCACAGACCCCGAGGCCATCGAGGTCGCGCTCGTGGCGGCCGCCCCGGACGGGCGCCTCGACGCGTTGGTGTGCGCCGCCGGCGCACCTCCCAGCGGTCCCTGGGCGGACGCGGACCATTGGCGTCAGACGCTCGCCGTGGACCTCACGGCGCCCTTTGACGCCGCTCGCCTGGCCTGGCCCCGGCTGGCGGCGGCGCGTGGCTCGGTGGTGCTCGTGGGCAGCATCGTGGGCGCGCACGAGGGCTCGACGCGCTCGCCCGCCTACGCGGCGGCCAAGGCCGGCCTGGAGGGGCTGGCTCGCTCGCTCGCCGTCATCGGCGGGCCGGACGGCATCCGGGTGAACGTCGTCGCTCCCGGCGCCATCGACACCCCCTTCGACCCGCCCTCCTTCCCGGCGGCCAGCCGCCCGGACGTGCCGCTGGGCCGCATGGGCACGGCCGACGAGGTCGCCGCCGTGATCGCCTTCCTGCTATCACCGGACGCAGCCTACGTGAGCGGCGCGGTCTGGGGCATCGATGGCGCGCGCACGTCGCTCTCGGCAGCGGCCGCCGCGATGGCCGGCGCCCGGCACGCCACGGATGGTCACGAACCGTGAGCGATGCCGGCGATGCCGCGGGCCCGGCCGTTGTCGGGCCCTGGCGCCGCCACGCCCGCCGCGAGGTCTATCGCAACCCGTGGCTGACGGTGTTCCACGACGACGTCCAGCGTCCGGACGGCACACCCGGCATCTACGGCGTGGTCCACTTCGCGAGCACCGCGGTGGGCGTGGTGGCCGTGGATGACCACGATCGTGTGGCGCTCGTGAGTCAGCACCGCTACACGCTCGACCTGCTCTCGTGGGAGCTGCCCGAGGGCGGCTCGCGGGTGGACGAGGATCCCCTCCTGGGTGCGCAGCGAGAACTTCGGGAGGAGACCGGGGCGACGGCACGCACGTGGCGGGAGCTGGGCGTGTGCCACCTCTCCAATTCCGTCACGGACGAGCGCGCCCACCTCTACCTGGCCACGGATCTCGCCCACGGTAGCCAGGATCTCGAAGCGAGCGAAGGTGATCTGACCGTCAGATGGGTTCCCTTCGAGGAGGTCGTCACGATGTGCCGTGACGGTCGGATCACCGACGGCATGAGCATCATCGCGATGGCCTGGGCCGCCATGGACCGCGCAGCTGGCCGAGCGTGAGGCGGCCGCACCCCCTGTCGACTTGCAGCCACGTTGTCGCGACTCCGGCAGCGATCCTGTCATCGCGGCCGCGACCCCCTCGCCACGGATGATCCGCGGAAGATGCCACGCCCCGCCCGTTCGCTCGCCGCATCGCCTCCGCTCGCCGACGCTCGCCGCC